>ERZ1740070.613-NODE-613-length-23892-cov-6.008432_pt1 | contig 23892 bp, 22 predicted proteins | sample MGYA00581734_ERZ1740070 | MGnify/ENA primary metagenome ERZ1740070 (study PRJEB43018, sample SAMN04849744) | marine metagenome | isolation source: floating plastic debris | place: Pacific Ocean | collected 2008-09-01 | study: EMG produced TPA metagenomics assembly...
TCTGGGCTGTGGGATAATCCCTAAGATTTCTATTGAGTTTTTCAGCAAACCCTAAGTAGCACATAGTGATTGCACTGGTGGCCGGTAAGGTGGTTACGCTGCTCCGCATTCGCTCCACACCGTAAAGGAGAAGCTATCTTCTTATCACTCAAAGTCTTTCAATCAGAGAAAATTGTTTAGGAAAAATCATTCGCGGTAGAGATAGATAACCCATGTTTTTTAATTTGTTGTGACACGTCACAGCAAATTAAAACTCACCCCACTGACCACCCCCTTTTCACGCAAACCGGGACAACACAATTATTCTTATGAGGGTCGTAGGGCGGCATCCCGCCCTGCCCAAGGGGGTTTGGGGCACTCGGAGGAGCCCCAAGCAGAATTTCACCCCATTAGCGATACCCTAAATCCCACACCCTAAAATCCCACACCCCAAAATCCCAGCCAATGCAAATCATCTACCAACCCATTACTGTCCACAAAAAAGTCCCCCTCACCATCAGCCGAGGCACCCATTCCCAATCCACCAACCTCTTTATCCAAATCACCGCCGACAACATCACCGGCTATGGCGAAGCCACCCCCTTCTCCATTGGCGACCAAACCCAAACCACCGAAACCATCACCCAATCCCTCGACCACATCATCGAAGGCATTTCCCATTACCATCCCCTTGAGCGCCAAATCATCGAAGAAAGCCTCGACCAAATTGGCCCCTACTCAGCCGCCCGCGCCGCCATCGATGTGGCTCTTTGGGACTGGCTTGGTAAAAAAGTGGGCCTGCCCCTGTGGCAGCTATGGGGACTGGACTGCCAAAGAATTGGACCAACTGCCGTCACGGTTGGCATTAATACACCTGAAGGAGCCTGCGATCGCATCCGTCGCTGGCACTCAGACTACTCAGATCTGCGCTCTATCAAAATCAAGCTAGGTAGCCCTGCCGGTATCGAGACTGACCAAGCCATGTTTAGCGCCCTACAGCCCGAATTTCGCCCCCATGACAAAATCAGCATTGACGCTAACGGCGGTTGGAGCCTTGACGACGCTAAAACCATGGCCACCTGGCTTGCAGAGCGTAACGTTACCTATTTAGAACAACCCCTGCCTGTCAAAAACAATCATCAGTTGATCGAGCTAAAACAGCACTCGCCCCTACCTATTTTTATCGACGAAAGCTGCTTTACGAGTCGTGACATTGTGCCCCTAGCCCCCCATATCGACGGCATTAACATCAAGCTAATGAAATCTGGCGGTCTGACCGAAGCCCGGCGTATGATTCACACCGCCCGCGCCTGCGGTCTGGGCGTCATGTTTGGTTGCTACTCTGACAGTGCACTATCTAATACTGCCCTAGCCCAGCTATCACCCCTGGCAAATCATCTTGATCTCGATAGTCACCTTAATCTTAAAGACGATCCTTTTACCGGAGCCCAGCTAAAGCTAGGTCGTATAATGCCCAATGACCAACCGGGTTTAGGTGTGGACTACAGCCGCTAGGCAAATACTCCAATCAATGTTGCCACACCGCCTATTACCATCAATCCGGCTGGCATAAACTTTTTTGTTTTGACCAGTCGAACAATAAATACGCTCAGCAGCATCAGCGTTACGATTCGCACTAGCCATAAACCGCTAGCAATACCTTGAGCCGCTCGTAGTGCACCGATAATTAACAGCAACCCGCTTATAATGCCAGAAATTAGCGACGGTTTACTGCGAACCTTGAGGTAACCAACAATACCGCCGACCACAGCAAGGATTCCGTAGATCAATGCGATGATAAGTCCTAATGACATAGTGCAAAGGGATTGAGGATGAAGGAATTTGGGGCAGCAACTATCGCTCAGTACCGACAGCAGGCCGCCTCGCTTTTACTGTATCAGGCTGTTCTAAACGATACCGTAGGTCAAACATTCTTATCGTTGTTAAAAGCCCTCAGTGTTAGTAAAGGTCTTGTTAACGAACGAGCCCAATGTCTAATTGCCTATGGTGACTGGTTTCAAGCATTAGCCAGCACAGGTAAAAGCTGGGGAGACCATCTGCTACGGCGCATACTGATTGCGGACAATGCCTTTACTCAAGCTGCTCAGTGTACAACCATGGCAGACCTACCGGTTCCTCTACTAGCGGCCGCTCGCCATGATTTGCAGGTGCTACAAAATTTATATGCCCTGTCTCCTAGCCATGTCAGTCAGTGCGTACAAACGGCCTGTCAGCTATCTCAGGCACCGGTTGTATGGTCCTTAATGCCAAATCCCATATCTGTAGACCTGTCGCCAGATTGGTCAGCCAATATCGAGAATCTTGTCAATTACTATCAAAGTCAGGGGACAGGTCAGTTTGGCCAGTTCCATGGGTTTCGCTGGCAGCAAGGAAACCTTGTCGGTATTGCTGAGCCCGATCCCATCTGTTTGAGTGATTTAGCGGCCTATGACGGTCCCAAAGACACTCTGATAAAAAACACCCAATTTTTGCTGGCCGGATTAAATGCCCTCAACGTGTTGCTGTACGGTAGCCGGGGTGCTGGCAAGTCATCCCTGATCAAAGCTTTGCTAAATGAGTACGGTGCTCAAGGGCTGCGGCTAATTGAGGTGGCAAAAGCAGATCTATATGCTTTGCCGGCAATTGTGGAATATCTAAGACCCCAGCCGCAAAAGTTTATTATTTTTGTCGATGATCTTTCGTTTGAAGAGGACGATGATGCCTTTAAGGCACTAAAAGTTGTTTTAGAAGGGGGACTGACTCGACGACCTCAAAATGTCGTGGTTTATGCTACCTCCAATCGCCGACACCTGGTACGAGAATTCTTTGCAGACCGGCCTCGACCCAGTGACGCAGATGAGCTGCAATCCTGGGATACGGTTCAAGAAAAACTCTCTTTTAGCGATCGCTTTGGTCTGACACTGACGTTTGAAGCCGCTGATCAGTCGATGTATTTAGCAATTGTGCATCACCTGGCAAAACAGACCGGGCTAGAGTTACCCAGTGAGGATTTGGACTATCGGGCTAGACAGTGGGCCACACGCCATAACGGACGTTCAGGGCGCAGTGCTCGACAGTTTATGGATTTTCTATCGGCAGAACTCGCCTTAGAAAAGGGGATATAGCGATATGGCCAATTGGGGACGCTGGGGCTTGGGTCTAGTGGTCGGTGTGAGTGTGGGCGTTGCGATCGCATCTGTCACCAAACTCATTCACGACCAAAATCGTATCTACACAGTCCGTTTAGCCACGGGTAGCCCTACGGGTGAATACTACGCCTTTGGTCAGGCCATTGCCCAAGTTACCGAAGCCAATGCACCCAAGGTTCGTGTTGAAGTCATCGAATCGGCGGGGTCCAACCAAAATATGGACGATGTGCATACCCACGGTGTTGATCTGGCGCTGGTACAAAACGACACCCCGATACAGCGAAACGTTCGTGCGATCGCTCAGCTTTATCCCGAGATGTTTCATCTCATTGCCAATAAAGATGCCAACATCAACACTTTGACCGACCTTAAAGGCAAACAGATCGCTTTGATGCCCGAGGGCAGTGGGTCTTACAATCTTTTCTGGCCCCTGAGCGAACATTACGGTCTGACCCAAAAAGATTTTCAGTTTCGCGCTATGGGGGTAGATGAAGCCCATAGCGCTTTGCAAAACGGCACCGTCGACGCTTTGTTTCGCATCATTGGATTAGGCAACAGCCGTGTGGCCGAACTCCTGGCAAATGAACAATTTGAGCTGGTTCCCATTAACCAAATTGGCGCGCTACAGCTCACCCAGCCCTATCTAGAATCTACCGTCATCCCAAGGGGGAGTTACGATGGGGCGTCTCCTGTGCCCGCCAACGATTTACCCGTTGTCTCGGTCAGCGCCCTGTTAATCGCCAACGTCGATGTTCATCCAGATGTGGTCAAAGCGATTACCCGAGTTCTTTACGAACATCGTAGCGAACTGATTCGTATTAACCCCCGCACAGCCAATATTCAGTCCCCCGAAACCAGTCAAAACCTAGGGTTTCCACTCCATGAAGGTGCTCGCGCCTATTACACCCAAGACAATCCTAGTTTTTTAGTAACCTATGCCGAATCAATTGGTTTACTGTTGTCCGTTGGTATTCTTGTCTGTTCCACACTGTGGCAAGGGCGTCAGTGGCTCATTAGAAACCAAAAAGATCGCGCCGATCGCTACAATCTAGAGATTTTAGACTTAATTGAAAAAATAGAGCAGGCTAGAGATTTTGATGAACTTCAGAATTTGAGACAACAGCTGCTTGAAATCCTTAGAAAAGTTGTCGTCGACTTAGACATCGACAAGATCTCACCAGAATCATTTCAGTCGTTTACCTTCCCCTGGGAAGTTGCCAATACGGCTATCCGTCATCAGGAAATTATTCTCAACAGCCGCACTACCCCCGTTTCTGATCGTTAATCAATATATTTTATTCACCATTACAATGAATCCTTACCTGTTTGAGACTACCTAGGGTTTTTTGAAACAAGTCTCTTGTTTACCAGATTTTTGTCATTGCTAATGATAACCCTGGCAATTCTGGGTTGCCCTCAACTACATTGGGGTCTGTCAAAATCTCAACAGTTTTTCCTGGTCGATAAATATAGACTGTCTTGTTTTTGCGATCAATCAAAAAGCCTAAACGTAAACCGTTTTCTAGATACTCCTGCATTTTTTCTTGCAGATTTTTAAGTGTATCGCTTGCAGAACGGAGTTCGATAACAAAATCTGGACAAATAGGTGCAAAGGATTTTTGCTGCTCAGGTGTGAGTGCATTCCAACGCTCTAACCGAATCCATGAAATGTCGGGTGAACGGGTTGCCCCATTTGGTAAGGTGAAGCCACTAGAAGAATCAAAGCCGATTCCAGTGCCATCTTTATCGGCCCACTTACCTATCTCAACAGCCAGCTTAAAATTTGAAGCACCTGTGTCTGAGAAAGCGGGTGGTGTCACAATAATTTTTCCTTGAGCTGTGCGCTCAATGCGCAAATCGCGATTCGCTAGACAGAAGTTGACGAAGTCTTGGTCGGTCATTTTATCCATTGCTGGTAATTCAATGGATAAGGGCTGACCAAATGAGGTGACTTGCAGCGTACTCATGGCTGTGACCAAGAAACTACCCGGCTACCCATAGAGTAGCTCAAAAACCAAAAGCCTCCACCCACAGGCAGAGGCTTTAAGACATACACGCTTTTTCTGATAAAAGACAAGCGCCTAACTAAAGATGATTACTTATCATCTAAAGCAGCAATACCGGGTAGAGTCTTACCTTCTAGCAGCTCAAGGCTAGCACCGCCACCGGTAGAAATGTGGCTCATCTTTTCAGCGACGCCCACTTTCTCAACAGCAGCAACGGAGTCACCACCACCAATGATAGACATACAGCCATTGTCGGTAGTAATCTCAGCCAGCGTATTGGCAACAGCTTCAGTACCCTTAGCAAATTTGTCAAATTCAAATACACCCATGGGGCCATTCCAGATGACGCCCTTACAGTCTGCTAAAGCCGCTTGGAATACTTTGATCGAGTCGGGGCCAATATCTAGACCCATCCAACCGTCGGGGATAGCCTCTACGCTAACAATTTGGTCATTGGCATCGGGAGCAAAGTTGTCAGCGACCACAACATCAGTGGGCAGCAACAGCTCCACACCTTTCTCTTTAGCTTTAACTTCCAGTTCCTTGGCTAGTGCTAGTTTGTCTTCTTCTACTAGAGACTTACCAACGCTAAGACCACGAGCCTTATAGAAGGTAAAAATCATGCCGCCGCCAATAAACAGCTTGTCTACTTTTTCTAGAAGCGTTTCGATGACACCAATCTTGGAGGAGACTTTAGACCCCCCGACGATGGCTGCAAAGGGACGCTGAGGGCTGTCCACAGCACTTTGCAAATACTGTAGCTCTTTCTCGATGAGCAGACCGCTAACGGAGGGGCTGAGGTACTCAGTCACACCAGCCGTAGATGCATGGGCACGGTGAGCTGTGCCAAAGGCGTCATTTACATACAGCTCAGCGACGGATGCTAGATTCTTGGCAAACTCAGGATCGTTGCTGGTTTCGCCATCGTAAAAGCGCACATTCTCAAGCATTGCTACCTGGCCATCAGACATACCCTCTACAGCCGTCTTCACGTCATCGCCAATGCAGTCGTCGCACTTGATCACTTCCTGACCTAGCAGCTCAGATAGACGTACAGCAACAGGAGTCAGGCGCATGCTGTCGACCACTTTGCCCTTTGGACGACCAAAGTGGCTGCACAAAATTACCTTGGCACCCTTGCTGGTCAATGCTTGAATGGTTGGCAGTGCAGCACGAATCCGAGTGTCGTCAGTAATTTTGCCTTGGTCGTCGAGAGGCACATTGAAATCTGCCCGCATGAGCACGCGCTTACCTGACAGATCGGCCGCTGACAAATCAGTCACGGATTTCTTTGCCACAGAACTATCCTCCTAATGCAGTTTTGTTACGTTACGTACGTCTCACCTCAAAGCTAGGACAAGCTTGATTACCCTAGATGTAAAACGTTGATACATTTTCTTTACTCACTAAGTATTATCGCTTATTGCGGCTCTGATTTTTGATCGAAGTCTAGGGTTTTCCTTTACGTCATGTTTAAGACCGTTCTATTTCCAATAGATGCCAGCCCAGAAGCACAGCAAGCGGCCTTGAAGGCTGCGGAGCTGGTGAAATATCATCACAGTCACTTGATTTTGCTATCGGTGGTTGAAGCGCCAAATGGCCAGAATGCTCATCCTGAGCAGACATCCCCCGAAGCCGTAGCGCAGCTTTTAGAGAAAGCTAAAGCCTTATTTACAGGCCAAGGAATTGATACAGAAGCGATTGAGCGTGAGGGAAATCCGGCCTTTGTGATCTGTGATGTGGCTGATGAAATGGCCGCTGATCTCATTGTGATGGGCTGTCGCGGTACGGGGTTAACCCCAGAAGGTCAGTCGGAGAGTGTTAGCAATCGGGTGATTAATTTGGCCCCATGTCCAGTCATGGTGGTTCCGTAGGGATGGCTGACCGCTAGAATAGATTGCTAACCTCAATCATTCTTGCCATGTCTTCGCCGTCTATTCAGTGGTATCCCGGCCATATTGCTAAGGCGGAACGCTCTTTAAAAGAGCAGCTAAAGCGAGTGGACGTGGTACTAGAGATTCGAGATGCCCGGATTCCACTGGCAACTCATCATCCTGAAGTGGATGATTGGATTGGTGATAAGGCCCGAGTATTGGTGCTTAACCGGGTGGATATGATTACCCCAGAGGCGCGCCAGCTATGGCAAACCTGGTTTAAGACCCAGGGGCAGACGATTTACTTTACCAATGCCAAACAGGGTAAAGGGGTGCAAAATCTGCTGCGGGCGGCTCAGGATGCGGGCAAGGCCATGAACCAGCGTCGGCAGCATCGGGGTATGAAGCCAAGACCCGTACGGGCGGTGGTGATTGGTTTTCCAAATGTGGGGAAGTCGGCGCTAATTAACCGATTGCTAAAGCGTAAGGTGGTGGTGAGCGAGCGCCGGGCCGGGGTGACAAGACAGCTTCGCTGGGTGCGTATTTCCAATGAAATTGAGCTGCTGGATGCACCGGGAATTATTCCGCTTAAGTTAAACGATCAAACAGCCGCGCTGAAGCTGGCGATCTGTGATGATATTGGCGGTGCTGCCTACGATACGCAGCGAGTGGCGTCGTCGTTTGTGGATTTGATCAAGGAACTGGACGTTCAGGATGATGTGGGGAATTATCGAGATGCGATCGCATCTCGATACGATACGCCCCTAGCATCAGAGACTGGTGAAGACTATACCGGTGAGACGTATCTAACCGTTTTGGCTCAGCGCTACAACAACGACCCAGAACGAGCCGCCCATCAGCTGCTGAATGATTTCCGTAAGGGGCATTTAGGCAGTCTAATTTTGGAGCTGCCTCCGGCCGCTGAAGCTCCGATATCAGAAGCCCTTCGGGCTTAATCTATCGCTATGTCCGAAGCTCTAATATCAGAAACCCTTCGGGCGTAGCATATCTTTGTTCCCATTGTCATGGTTGGGATGTAAATCTTCGAAGAAGATTAAATTTAGTCATCAGTTTGAGCTCGCGGACTGAGATAGGATGCGGATCAAATGGGAAATCTTGATGGGTAATAGTGTCAACCGCCAGGCACGGTCACCAAAAAGGGAGACAAATCGGATCGGTGAACTTATCTAATGCCGCAGCGACAAAGGTGTCAGTAATTGCCCCAGATGTCTCTGGTGGTGGCATGACCCGTGTTTATCTGGTGAGTCAGATTCTGCAAAAGTTAGGGTACAGCGTGGAGGTGGTGGGCTGTCAATTTGGGGATGCCGTCTATCCCCCTCCTCCCGATACCCTGCCGGTGTCTGCTGTGCCAGGGCGGCAATGGCCGGGGTTTATGGCGACGACAGCCCAGCTACTGAATAGAATTCAGGGCGATATTATCTATGCCATTAAACCGCGCCCGACCAGCTTAGGAACTGCATTGCTTAAGAAGTTTTATACGCGGCGACCGGTCCTATTGGATATCGATGATTGGGAGCTAAGCTGGTTTGGGGGTGATCGCTACGCCTATCGCCCCACCGCAAAACAGCTGGCCCGTGACATTCTCAAGTCAGATGGCGCCCTGCGAAATTTAGAGCATCCTTTTTATATCTCCCTAAGTGAAAATTGGGTACGTCAGGCCGATGTGGTGACGGTAAACAACCAGTTTCTACAAGAAAAGTTTGGCGGTCACTATTTACCCAACAGCAAAGATACCGATATTTTTGACCCGGCTCGGTTTGATCCCGAAACGAGTCGGCGCACCTATGGGCTATCTGACTATCGCGTGCTGATGTTTCCTGGCACAGCCCGCCCCCATAAGGGGCTAGAAGATGTTCTTATGGCCTTAGACCGGCTAAACCAACCTGATTTGCGTCTGGTGATGGTGGGGGGTCGAAAGCCAGATGGATATGAAGATGAGCTGATGGCACGATGGCCCCAATGGTTAATCAAACTGCCACGCTTTCCGTTAGAGCAAATGGCCGAGGTGGTTGCTGCTGCCCATGTGGTGGTGGTGCCACAGCGGGATACGCCGACAGCCAAGGCTCAGTTTCCGATTAAGCTAACCGACGGTATGGCAATGGCAAAACCGATACTGTCTACGACAGTGGGTGATATTCCTAAAATTTTGGATGATACGGGCTATCTTGTGGCCCCCCATGCCCCCGACGAGCTGGCTAAGATGCTAAAAACGATTTTGGACGATCCGGTACAGGCAGCTAGTCGAGGCTGTCTGGCTCGGGAACGTTGCGTTAAATATTACAGCGTCAGTGCCATGGCAGAAACCCTGGGGCCATTGATTGAGCAGTGTCTAAAGAGCCAGCCACGGAATCAGTTAGGCTATAAGCAAAACTACAGACGTATGGAGGATGGTCGCTAAGTTCTTAACGTAAATGATATCTATACCTATCTAAGTTGTATCTATTAAGCGTCTCCTGCCTACTTAATTCATGTCTTCCACCCGTTTATTGGTTCGGTCGGTTCTCAAATATCCGGTTCTGTTATTTTTTACAATCCTGCTGGGCTTTTCAGGGGCGTTGTTTAACGGTGTAAGCACTTTATTAATTTTGCCGATTTTGCTAGAGCTGCTGGGGCAGACGGCAGAATATACCAGCTCTCTACCGCCAATTTTGCAGCAGTTTCTCGGCATATTTGATAGCTTGCCCGAGAATGCCCGACTGCCAGTCATGGCATCTGCTGTGGTGGGTGTGATTGTGCTCAAGAGTTTGTCGGCCTATGCCAGTGCCCTAACCGCTGGCACATTAAACCGTAAGCTGGCGATGTCGCTGCGTCGACAGGGCCTACGACTGTTGTTAGATGTCGATTTAGGGTACTTTGCGCAAACTAAAATTGGCGATTTAATTAACCAGCTTAATGTGGAGGTAAATCGCACCACCATCGCGATTAGAAACTTGGTGCGCATCATGGTGGTGCTCATTACGATTTCAGTTTTTCTCGTGTTGCTGCTTTTGACATCCTGGCAGCTGACAATTATTTCAACGGTGACTCTGGGCTCAGTGACGATGCTAAACCAGTTTGTGGTTAAGCGCTCTAAAGCATTGGGTAAAGAGCTTTCTAAAATTTCTAAGGCGTATTCGTCCCGTGTCTTTGAGATTTTGTCAGGTATTCGCTTGGTTAAGGCAACAGCGAATGAAGAACGTGAATATCAGCATTTGGACAATATAATTGTTGATCGAGAGAGTGCTGAATTTAACTCTCAGCTAATTTTTGCCGGAATTGGCCCTTTTAACGAAATCATTAATATCTTGGCGTTGGTATTAATTGCAATGCTGGGACGGGTGGCATTTAGCAATCAGCTAGAGCTGTTTTCGTCGTCACTGCTGACATATCTGATTATCTTGTTTAGAACGCTGCCCTATATCGGTCAGCTAAACGGTCAGCGTAGTACGTTAGCGAATACGGCGGCTAGTGTTGAAATTGTCACGGCACTGCTGCGTCGAGATAACAAACCGTTTATGCCCCGTGGGGCTCAGCCCTATCGTCCGCTGCAGGAGGGGATTCGGTTTAATCAGATTCGGTTTAATTACCCAGGACACGACCAAGAGGTTCTTCAAGGCATTGATCTCTTTTTGCCTAAGGGGCAAACGTTGGCTCTGGTGGGCTCTAGTGGTGCAGGTAAGTCGACACTAGCCGACCTGCTGCCTCGCTTTTATGATCCGACTGGCGGTGCGATTGAACTTGATGGTGTCGATCTCAAAACGATCGATCTGTATAGCTATCGTTCTAATCTGGGTATCGTCAGCCAGGAGACGTTTTTGTTTAACGCGTCTGTGGAAGAAAACCTGCTGTATGGTCGACCTGATGCCACAAACGCTGAACTCATCGCGGCGGCAAAACAGGCCAATGCCTATGAGTTTATTGAGAATCTGCCCCAGGGGTTTGACACGATGATCGGTGACCGAGGGGTGTTGCTCTCTGGAGGGCAGCGCCAGCGTTTAGCGATCGCAAGAGCATTGCTGCAGGACCCTGATATTTTAATTTTGGATGAGGCCACCAGTGCGTTAGATACGGTGTCAGAACGTTTGGTGCAAGATGCCATTGATGATCTGAGCCGGGGTCGGACCACACTGGTGATTGCTCACCGTCTTTCTACCATTTGTGAGGCCGATCAAATCGCTGTTCTCGATCGAGGGAAGGTGGCTGAAGTGGGGACCCATACAGAACTGTTAGAAAAAAGAGGGGCCTATGCAAAACTCCATGCGATGCAGTTGACCAAAAGCTTACGTGACAATGGCAATGGCAACAGCCCGGTGTCAAATGTCTTACCTGTCTATCGTAAGGCGATTGGTAAATCTTCCTATGAGTTGCGATCGCAGCTTAACTCCATGATTGGTCTGTTAGCCCTCATCCAAGACGATGTGGACGATCCCTACGAGCAGGCAGAACTGATGGTACATGCCCAGAATATTGCTATTGACTTACTGAGTGTGGTCGAAAATCTTGAATCTATCAGCAAACCTGTGGCTAAGGCGCAACAGTCAGAACCGTCTACCCCAGCAGCTTCCACACCCTAATGTCGTCTGTCTAATAGGGTTGCTTATTGTTTTTCTAAAACCGTTCGGTTCTGTGTTTCTGGCATGAGTCATTTAGTTACCAATCATTATCATCGTTCCTATGAAGCGTGGCATATACACCCTGGCAAATGATGTAGTTTACGACCAGCTTGTTGCTTTATTAAACAGTATTGAACAAAATTCAGGCCACATTCCGGTGTGTGTGATTGCCTACAACAATCAGATAGATAGGGTGTCGGCTGAAGTGGCAAAACGAGATAATGTCTCGCTGCTAACCGACGCAGACTTGTTTAAGTTCTGGGAAGAGTTTTCGCTGCGGGTGTGGCAAACTCATCCAACCGCCATTGAGCAATGGAAAGCGTCGGGGGTAAAAACACAGTTTTATCGGGTGGGTGAAAACCATCGCTATGTTTCTTTTGACCCAGCCGCCCCGTTTGAAGAGTTTATCTATTTAGACGCTGACACGCTGGTGATGCAGTCTCTAGATTTTATGTTTGAGCGGTTAGACCAGGCGGATGTGGTGGTCTATGACTTTCAGTTTAAGGACCTTAGCCATATTTTTAATGTTAACTCTGACAAACTCACGACAGTGTTCTCTGAAGAACGTCTGCAGCGAGATATTTTTTGTTCTGGCTGCTACGCGTCTAAGCGAGGGCTGTTTTCTGAAGCCGAGCTAGACCATGTGGTGGAGACTCTGGGGCAGGGGAATGCGGAGGTACTGTATATGGGCGCTCCTAATCAGTCGCTACTTAACTACATGGTGCAGATCAATAACCGCAGCGTCCATAATGTTGCTTTAGAATGGCGCGATCAGGATAAGGCCACCGGTAATGCGGTGTCATCAAAACATTTTGAAGAAAAGGATGGCCTGGTGTATGACCATGGCAACCTACTGACCTATTTGCACTTTATCGGTCTGTCATCCAAGATATTTCGCCGGGTTTGCGGCGGTGAAAACCTGGATTTTCCCTATCGCAAGACTTTTTTGCACTATCGCTATCTACATGAGCCCATGCCAAAATTTGATGGCAAACCCAAAGCGTACAACCAGCCGCCTTCGCTACAAAAACGGCTGATGAAGAAAATTGGACTTGCCTGAGGGGGATGTTACCAATGATTAGTCAACCAACCCGTGGTGTATACATTGTTGCCAATAAAAAGGTGGGGGAGAATGCGATCGCACTGCTCGCCAGCTTACGGTCTCATGACCCAGATGTACCGGTGTACATGATTCCATTTAATGACGACTATCAATCCCTATTCAAAAAACTAAATTCGCGTTATCAGGTACAGCTATTTCCAGATTTAGAGTTTTTAGAGACCTTTACTCAAAAAATTAGCGAAATTTTTCCCCGCGATTTTTTGGCACTGCCCAACAAAATGCGAAAGCTGGCGGCCTGGTTTGGTCCCCTTGATGAATTTCTCTACATTGACACCGATATTTTGTTTTTTGAGCCAGTGTCCAATACCCTGGCCTATCTAGACCAGGCAGACTTTATTTGTTGTGACTACCACTTTAAGGGGCGAAAGCTGCGGGATGTCTTTTCACCCAGCGTGATTGAACGCGGACTCTTTCCGGATGATGTGGTTAATTCTGTTTTTAACAGCGGTCTCTGGGGCTCTAAAAAAAGAACCATTACCTTGGAGCAAATGTATCAGCGTCTTGGGGAATGTGCTCAAAACCGTGACTACTTTGATTTTTCTGGGGGCACCACCGATCAGCCAATTATGAATTACTTGGTGCTCAATACCATCGATAAACGGCTCAATATTGTTCAAGTCAACCCAAATGAGCCCGGCAGTTGGGGCGGCATGAAGCACTTTGTTACCCGCGAGCATGCCCTTTATGATGGTGAAACCCGGCTGCGCTATCTCCACTGGGCGGGCACACCCATGATAGCGGGAGGGCCCTATCGGGAGCTTTGGGAATACTATCGCTATCTAGATGATCCCGACGGGCGTCCGCTGGTGAGTAATCCTCAACAGCAGCCTATCGATAAACTTAAGCAGGCGATTGGTCAGCTGGCTAGACGAATAAAAAAATGATGTCCTAGTGGGCGCGCCCACTTTAGATCTATGAATCTTCCTAGTTGTTCATTATCCATCATGGTGGCCCGCACCGACATTCCATTTATGATGGAGACAATTCCCCACCTGGTGCGCACAAGTCATTATCCCTTTGTTGAACGGGTTTTGTTTCTTGATACGGCACCTTTAACGGGCGATAAAGTGGGCCGACCGGGTATTGGCACCTTAGAGCAGCTTAGAGAAAACTGTGCCCAGCTGATGCAAATGGGTGTAGTCGATCGGCTAGTGGATATGGACTATGACGATGCCTATCGACGCCTGGTCTATAAAAAACACTTTGGTTCTGTTCCCAAACCCACCCATAACTGGAAGGGATATCCCATTTTGGGTACCATTTTCTCGCTTGAAGAAACGGTCGGTGATTATGTGGTGCACTTTGACAGCGATATGCTGCAGTATCAAAAAGGGGGTCTCAGCTGGATCACCGAAGGAATGGAACTCATGACAGCGCGACCAGAAGTGCTGTTTGTGCGCCCCTTGTCTGGACCGCCACGGGCTGACGGTACGCTCAACCAGAGGGTCCCCTACGAACAAGATGATGGATTTTATCGGTTTAAGTTTTTTGGTAGCCGTGCCTACTTAATTAAAAAACAGAGCTTTGATGCCTTTCTTCCCATCCCTGTGCTGTGGATGGACTACAAAAATGAATGGCTTAAACAGCTACCCCCTCGCTTGCTGACCTGGCTAAACTATTGGACTGGTCGTGGCAAGCTGGACTCATGGGAAGTGATGATCTCTCAAGAATTAGAACGCACCAACGGCTGGCGAGCGACTCTGGAGAATCCTGATGGCTGGACCTTACATCCTGTTGCTAGGGGTAAAGACTATATCGACGCCCTACCGAAGATTATTAGCGCTATTGAGCAGGGGGAATATCCGACTGGGCAAGAAGGATATTACGATCTCAATCTGGACCTGTGGTTAAAAAAGGTAGCGGCGCACCCATAGGGCACTGTCGTACCTACACAGATTCTAACAACACCCCCTGGCTGTCGTGCAGTTTAAAGCTGTTTAAATTTTCTATTTCTAAACCAGGGCTAGCCAGGGCAATGCGCCACTGAGAGATATCCTCTAACGATAGCCAGTCTGCTACCGTAACATTGGTGGAGACTCCCCCCATATGGGAAACTAACACCAATCGTTTAGGGCTCTTATCGTCAGTCTCCGCAGGCTCACTTCTCATGCCATAGAACAGAGTCTTCTTGTCATCGCTCAATCGCTCAAAGCGATCTCCTGGGCTCAAGTTTTTAGTTAACCAGGGGTGAGCCTGTCGGTGCAGACGCAGGGAAAGATTAAACCGCGTTTGCTGAGGGTCAAGGTTGGCGATGTAGCGATCAACTCGACATAGGTCATGACAGTCCTCCATGTAAGCTTTGGCAAAGGTTCGCAGTGTCTGGGCCGTTATCTTAGCCGGAGAATCGACCTGTGTGGCTAGAAAATCTTCACAGAGCTGTGCCAAGACCTCCAGGTCATAGCCATCTCCTAGGTCTGTGACGGTTTCAGCAAGCCAGGTCATAAACACCCGCAGATTGTCAAATGTAGCAATGCCCAACTGCTTGAGACGAACAAAGGCCGTCACATCAGCATAAATCTCGGGCTCAATTTGCCAGTCTAGAAACCCGACTTCTTCTGCCACCACCTTTAACCCGTAAATGTCGTCAGTATTACGAAAGAAACACCAGGGGGCGCGCATCGTAGCATTCAGAAAATCCATCGGTAAGCCTGGACTAAACCCATAGAACATGAGGCCGACAGCGGGGTTATCATAGGCCTGTCTAATCACCTTGGGCAGTGTTTTTCCAAGGTTCCAGTTAATGTCTTCTTGGGGATCAACCTGGGTCCCTCGTCGCAGGGTGTCATGATTGCCGCAGCCGGTGATCCAGTGAGCGCCTTGGTCCATAACCTCACAAACTCGTCGCCATTTTTTGTCCCAAAAGTGATTTAGTGCTGGTGTGTTGTGGGCAAAAATTAACGGTCCCCATTGGTAGGCGTCGGGCTGTTGTTGGATGACATCTAAATAGGTAGAACTCTCTTCCCAACCTTCTTGGGGCCAGGGTCGACCATCCTCAAAAATGGCAAATAGCTGACGTCGGGTATTACCAATCTCCTGAAGCACACGGCTCATCTCTCGGAGATAGTTGTCATCATATTCAATCTGTCCCGACTGGGGATTTAAAAATTTGAAGTCTTGAGCGCCATCCACTCGAATGCCATCGGCCCCAGTGTTGATTTTGCGTCGCTGCATTTCCAGTAAGAGCGCTCGCACAATGGGGTTTTGGTGATTGACATCCTGACCATACATATTCGAACCACTAAAGAAATGCCGATTGAGCAACGCTTTGGCCTGGTTATCGGTATGGCCATAGACCAGGTCATAAATGACTTGAATTGGCCCGGTCGGAAACATATGTAGCGTGGCGATAAAGTCCACCAGTTCATCTGGTCGCAGACTCTCTAGTAAAGCAGGATTTGTGGCTGAGGAAGCGGCCAGCACAATATCGTAGCCCCAGTTACGGGTGTCGGGCTTGTTGAGCGTAATCTTTAGACGTGTTGAGCCACCACCCTCGTCCCAAAAGCCTGGTCTGGCCTTACCTTCAACCTGATATTCCACAATGGGCTCAAGCGGGAGCAGCTGGACTGCGTCATACCCGATGTAATTTTCTTCAGCCGGGGTGAGGGGAGTTTGAGTGGTTAACTTATGGGCAATACTCTTGTAAAGACGAGTCAGCCCTGCCAGTGAACCGCTCTTAGACGCCGTGCTCACATGGAGCTGGAGGATATTGCGAGGGGGTGAAACCTTTATTGTGTTTGCTTGTTTAGATTGACCAAAGTAGCTTAGGTCGGGCCGATGTCTTTGAAGGCCATCAATGTCATACAGCTCGGCGGGGGCAAATACGCCATAGGGTAAGGAATTGGCCATGACATCCCCAATTGTCTGCAGCTGGTTCTGAGCATCGACATACCGCAGCTGATAAAAGCAGCCTGCCTGCTCTCGGGTGCCGGGGCGCATGCCTGAGAAGACACCGCAGAAATAGTCTTGCTGTCTTTTTAGGGGGATGCGATCGCGACGAAACGAAACCACCTGCTGAGGCGCTCGAAAATCAATCGACTCAAGCGGCGTTAGCACCTCTAAATAAATATTTTTAGAACTTTTAATTTGATAGTGATGCGATGTTTTGGTCCATTCTCGATAGCGCAACCCACTGTGGCCGACATCGGGCACCCAAAAGGCAATCTCAGTTAACCCATCTGGACGGTAGTGGGCCCCTAGCCGAGTTGCCAGAACCCTGGCCCGATAAAAGACATCCTCATCTGAATAGGTAAAGGCAGAAACCCAGCTTAAGAACTCTTGGGTGGCCACTTCCACCAGAGTAATGTCTGACATAGCGCTTTTTGTTCCAACAGGCTATAGGCTGTTGCTAGGGTAGCAAATCTCCCTACGCGGCTCGACTGGGGTACTGATGTAAATATTCTAAAAAGTGCGGCCAGTTAAAGCTGCGCGGGTCTTGTCGAGAACCGGAACGGTCAACAACTGCGGGGGTGGTGATTCTCTCTTCGGGTATGGTGGTGCGGGCAACCAACCAGGCGAGTGATTTATATTGGGCGTCCGTATAGCCACTGTGGGGCGAGCCATTGTCTTGGCCGTCCGACGGAGTTACCAGCGAAATGTGATAGGCAAAATTATTAACAGAGGAGGCAAAGGCAGGATTGGTCACGACCGTTTCAGGACCGTTAGCCCCCTCAAAGACTGAGTTACCTGCGCCAAAGGCTCGTTTTTCTGGTGGCACAATATAGATAACTGTGCCATCCCGGTCAATGATGGTGTGGTAGCTCACCTGATCGGCATCGTTTGGATGATAGGTCTGGAACGTATTGATGGCACTATTGGCACTCCATACGGTTTCATGCAGCACGGCCAGATACTCATTATTGACGGTCTGGCCATAAGCATCAACGGCATGGCGTTCACCATAGTTAGACGCGTCGGCCAGCTCAACTCGTTCAGTGGGTGTGTAAGTGGAACTACCTAAGTCAGCCGTGTAGATCAGGTTATTTTGGGTCAAAGCATTGAGGTCCACTGGGGGCAGGGTGCTTCTTTTTTGAGGTGTTTCAAGGACCGGCCGCTCCGGTGCGGCGATAACCTGGGGAGCGCCTAAAAATACTCGATAGGTGGTAGCCACGATCATCGTAGCCACCATGGCCAGGCAAAACGCGCCTATGTATATTCCGAACCTAAACCAACGACGCTCACCCATAGAATTTTTTTTTGCAAAGAACCGGATGGTACAGTTTTGCCCGTTCATTAACGTACTGCCTTGCTCGCAGTATTTCAACGACGATTATTTATTCTTTCTAGAGTATTCGCTTTGCCCCGATGATTGAAGTAGCTAAACAGGCAAATTCTCTAAATATATAAGGTTAATTTGTAGGATTTTACTGTTTTGTGGCGCAGCTATCGTCCCTGGCGATTTACAAACTGACGGTAGTGGCGTCTATAGGCAATTTCGATCCGGCCGCCGTAATCTGCGATCGCAGCTCGCTGTCGGCGATACTGCCCTTGAAAGGCATTGGCAAATAGCAGCGTCACCATGGCAACCACTAGCCCGATGGCGGTCGAGATTAAGGCCTCGCCAATGCCTGCGGTAACGCCTGCGGCCCGTGCTGTGCCAACATCACCAATCTGTAACGAAGAAAGCGCCTGGATCAATCCCAAAATGGTTCCCAACAGCCCTAGCAGTGGGGCAATGCCGACGACCGTTTCAAAGACCGTGCTGTATTGCTTAAGCCTCGGTATTTCAGCTTGAGCCGCACTCTCTAATGCCAGGTTAAATTCGTCTGGCGTGGCTTGATCTAACGATAGGGCGGCTAGAAATATCCGCACCATGGGTAGAGACGGCTGTTCTTTTAGCTTTTGAATGGCGGCTTTGGGGTGCTGGTCATAGTCCACCAGAAATGTATTCACCACACGCTCTTGATGTTTTAAGATTTGCCACCAAAACCAGCTCCGCTCCAAAATTAGGGTCACCACGCAGACCGATGCCAGCAACAGTGGCCAAACAACGACGCCACCCGCCGTAAATAGTTTCAAAATTTCCACTGTGTTGCTCCCTGTTGATGTCTCGGTGTTTTTACGGTTGCTGTTGCGATCGCTAATTGCTGTCTAATTCATCGTTAGCCTTAGCAAACCTGAGCCCCAATACACCCAAGTGATAATAATCGGCGTTTGTAAGCATTTCAAGATATGTGGTTTTATCTCGCATTTTTAACCCTTGTAAACTTATCTTCCAAATAATTTTAGATAGATGTCAAAACCTATTATTTTCACGTCAGGTTTCCAGGGATCATCTGTGCCAATTACTAATCATATTTATTTTCTACTTCTTGAGAAGAAATTAAGTTACGGCTATATCGCTTTCATCTCCAAATACCTCATGTATGATAAAAATAAGCTTTTAATTTGAACGTACGTATGCGGTGAGTGACAAAATCAACTAACGATTTAGTTCATCTTAAAAGCCGTACATGACTGATTGATTATTCGCTAGGTCTCTACCCTCCGAAACCATTTGTAAACTCTTAATAAAATATCCCTCAATTGCTGATAGGTGCTGGGGATTATTCTAAGGTCGATGCTAACCATGTGTTAGGGATGTAAACGATAATAAAAGGATAGAGTTAAATCATGTTGAATCACCGCAGCTCCCTCAGTCATGACACTGGTTTTACACCAGAACAAGTATTAGAAAATCGTGGCAGAGTCGCGATTTTTATTGACGGTTCGAATCTGTTTTATGCAGCTCTTCAGCTTGGTATTGAAATTGATTACACCAAGTTGTTATGTCGATTAACAGCAGGTTCTCGACTGTTCCGAGCCTTTTTCTATACAGGCGTTGACCGGGCTAATGAGAAACAGCAAGGCTTCTTACTATGGATGCGTCGTAATGGATATCGCGTCATTGCTAAAGATCTCGTACAGCTGCCCGATGGCTCTAAAAAGGCAAATCTCGATGTAGAAATTGCTGTCGATATGATGGCCCTTGTTGGCTGTTACGATACGGCCATTTTAGTCAGCGGAGACGGAGATCTAGCCTATGCAGTGGATGCCGCTAGCTATCGGGGAGTAAGGGTCGAGGTTGTAAGCCTGCGCTCTATGACCAGCGATAGTTTGATCAACGTATCTGACCGCTACATTGATTTAGATAGCGTCAAAGACGATATCAAAAAGACCCCGCGCAGCCACAGCAATGGATATACCTATCGCCCGTTGACAAGTTTGGGCGTAATGGAAGAGGAAGAAGCTACCAGTGAGCCAGGATGACCCATCGTCTAAGCGAGGGCGATAGTCCAGTCCTTTTTTTAGAAAAAATCGAATTCTAGACGTGGACAAGATTTAAGATCCGCTAGGATAATCTGGGCTAATAGATTACGAACTGGCACGCGCTGTATGAATAAGTGGTATCGGTTTGCGTTAGTTGCAGCATTTGTTGCTGTGATCGCCGTAGCTGTACGTACCTGTCAATCCTCGAGGGATACCTTAGAAAGTATCCAAAACCAAGACACTACCGAACAGACTGAACCAGAGCTAACGCTTAAAGATGTCACATTGGAGCAGCCTGACGATAATGGCGAGCTGCTCTGGCGTGTCACCGCAGAAGAGGCTACCTATAGTCCGGACCGTCGTTTAGCCAGCCTAAAGTCCCCCGAAGGTGAGCTTTTTCAAGATGGCAGGCTGCTCTACCAGGTTAAGGCCGATCAGGGTGAAATCAGGGAGGATGGCAAATCAATCTTTTTGCAAGGGAATATTGTTGCCATCAGTCCAGATAATCAGCTCACCCTCAGAGGTAACAGTCTAGAGTGGACGCCAGACGAAGACCTCCTGCTGGTGCGAGATAGCATTAGGGGCGATCATCCGCAGCTTCAAGCAACAGCCCAGGAAGCTCGACTGTTCAACAAAACCCAGCGTTTAGAACTTCTTAGGGGAGTCGTCGCCAAGACCGAGCAGGAACCTTGGATAGGATTTGAGTCAGAAACCCTAGTATGGCTTTTAGAGGTAGACAAGTTAGAAACAGACACGCCGCTGCAGGTTGAACAGTATGCGGCCAAGGCAGACTCCACCGTTACCGACCGTTTAGTCGGTAACCAAGGTGAGTTTGATCTAACCGAACAGCAGGCGACTCTACGGCAGCAGGTGCAGCTTAATGCGCTTGAAATTCCTCTACAGACAAATAGCAATATTGCAGTTTGGGATGTGGATGCCGGGACTGTCGTGATTGATCAGCCTGTCCGTATACAGGAGCCCGAGCGGAGAATAACGGCTAATTCAAATAGAGGCAACCTCAATTTGAATACTCAAGTTTTGGTATTAAACGGCAATGTGCGCTCAGTTGATCAAGAGCGACAGTCACTATTAACGGCAGACCAACTGACCTGGAACATTCAGACCCAGGATATCAATGGTCAGGGTAACGTCAGCTATAGCCAGCAAGACCCAGAAGCCACCGTTAATGGTGATCGGGCCGTTGGTAATTTAGATCAACAAACCGTTGTTGTAACGGGCAGGAACGTCGTTACTGAGATTGTGCCGTCGGAGCTTGAATAATTTCATTCCGTTTTGGGTCACCTAGCCGATAGGGGGCTTGATTAAACTGAAGTGTGGCCTTTATCTGGGTGGGGACCTGACCTGCCTTGCCCCACTGTTTCTCTAGGTTTGTAAGCAGGCTGTCTTGCCGAGCCCGTAAGGTTTCCAGGCCAGACCCATAATTGATAATGGCAAACCAAACCAGACCTTTCTGTTCAGTGGGAAATGCTCCAGCCAGGGCACTAACAACGGCTAAACTGCCGGTTTTGACCGAGGCATTGGCAGGTATTGTGCGATCGATCAAGGTGCCAATATCACTGCCTGAGACTGGAAACAAATCTGCAAAATTTAGGTTTTCCTCCTGTAATCGCATCTGAATTGCCTGCATCAGAACAATGACCGCACGAGCCGACAGCTGATTGTCTTCCCCCAGCCCGGAGCCGTTGATCAAACTGATTTCTCCAGGGGGTACCCCATTTTCCTCGGCAATTTTAACCAAATTGGCTGGACCGCCTGACAGGGTCGCGATCATTTCAGCCATAACGTTATTGCTGTAGATATTCATCGCCTTAAGAATAACGGCTAGAGGCAAGGACTTATGACGCACTAGCCAACCTGAAGCTTGCTCAATGGTAGGGGCAGCTGATGCGACTTTGACAGGGCCTTGGATTTGTACAGTAGGTTTAGGCGTTCCAGGTGGAAGAGTGACATATTGCTGTTCTATTTCCCAGCCCCAAGTTGCTGAGTTCATGGCCTGTTTTAGTAACTCGCCTGAGGCCAGCGGGTCTGTGTTGAAATTCATCACAAACTGATCGACGACCACTAAGCTGCCTGTGACTTCTCGAATCCCCAGCTGCTGTAAAGTATTGCCTAAAGCAATGCCTTCTTCCCAAACGAACAGAGGATCATATGCGCCTTTAACGATCAGATCGCCTTGGAGAACGCCGTTAGTGATAGTGCCTTGCCAGCCAACAAAGGTTTCAAATTGATGATTAATGGCATAGGTTTCAAGTGCCGCTAACGTCGTGGCTACTTTTGTTAGCGATGCTGCCGGTAATCTGCGAGACTCTTGATGCCGGGCGACGGGATACCGGCCGACATCAATGGCGATACTTTGCTGGCCAGCAGAAAAGCCCAGGTCCGTGAGGTTGGTTATGTATCCATTGAGAATTGTTTCAGCGGCGGGGTCGGCAGCCAGTCTCTGCTGCAGCCAGGGTGATTCCCAGGTCGGGCGGATATCAACATCAGCAAAATCGACGCTGGCAAGCGGTTGCCAGGGGCGAGGGCCAATCAGAGCAGAAATAAAGGCTAGTTGAAAAAGCCAGTTCACAGCAGCAGAATATCAGCGGTTTTACTGGCTAAAGATACACTAGGAATCGGTCAATAGGATAAATCAATTGGCGGATTTTTGACGGCCAGTCGACTGTAAGTCATGACTGCAGGATGATTGATACCCATTGGATAATCGGCAGTAGGAATGGGCAACGGAGATATAAGGTATGGCTAAAGCAGACGAGAACCAGTGGTTGCGGCGGTTGCCCCTGATAGTGGGTAGTGTGGGCGGTACGATGCTGATGTTAAATCGTCTATTGACACCAGTGGTGACTGATTCTCAGGCGCGTGCTGATGTGGTGGGGGTCTTTCTGAGTGCAATTCTGATTTTGACCACACTGCTTTGGCGAGAGATTCAGCCCATACCCCCCGAAGCCGTAATCTTGGAAGGTAAAGAGGGATTTGAACTGACCGAGAACTTACCCGAGGATGTTGCTACTGAACTGGCATGGGCATCACATTTGCTGCTGACTAATACTGCCACTCGCTCTTTGGTTGCTTACTACGATGGCCAGACATTGATGCGTCGAGGTGTGCTTAGTCCTACCAATCAAGTTGATATCGGGCCGATTCTGCAGCGAGCCCTGATTAAAAAAAAGCCGGTCTATTTAGTGAGTCTTAAGCTTTACCCTGGCAAAGTTGAGTTTAACTATCTGCCTGCAAATACCCAAGGGGTTATTTGTCAGCCCATGGGGGATAAGGGTGTTCTCATTTTGGGGGCCAATGCACCGCGTAGCTACACCAAACAAGACGAAAGCTGGGTAGAAGGTATTGCCGATAAGTTGGGGGCAAGTTTAGACGCTATGGCGGTAACTGAGATAAAACCCTGATACGTCGGTCTTGTATTCTGGCTATTGGAACTGTGAAAGAGAGTAGGAGAGCAATGCCTAAATTTGTCATGTGGGGAAGCTACTGTGAGAATGCGCTGGAAAAGCGCACGCCCTATCGCGCAGACCATTTAGCGGGTCTACAGACGCAGAAAGAGAAAGGCGTATTAATCTCGCTGGGGCCAACAACTGATAACACTAAGGTGTTTGGCACCTATGAGGCAGAGGATGAAGCAACAGTGCGACAGTTAGTGGAGAATGACCCCTACTGGGTGAATAGTATTTGGACTGACTACGAAGTCTATGAATGGAATCAAGTGTTTTAGATTTGCCGGTTCGAGATTCTGTTTATGGCGCTCTGATCGACGGCACATAAAATCTGTTGGATCGCCAAGCTGTTCTTGGCTAGTGCGGCTGTAGCAGAGGCGCACTAGTACTCGATGGCTTAAGTAAGCCAACTATTTAAGCTGTCAGCGGTTTACCT
>ERZ1740070.614-NODE-614-length-23889-cov-6.538265_pt1 | contig 23889 bp, 21 predicted proteins | sample MGYA00581734_ERZ1740070 | MGnify/ENA primary metagenome ERZ1740070 (study PRJEB43018, sample SAMN04849744) | marine metagenome | isolation source: floating plastic debris | place: Pacific Ocean | collected 2008-09-01 | study: EMG produced TPA metagenomics assembly...
GCAACTGACTTTTAATCAGTGGGTCGCAGGTTCGAACCCTGCACGGCTCACCACTGACTACCTTCCTGTTACGGCTCGTGATGTTTGCCCATTCGGGACATGTTTTTTGTCATTTTGGTCATTCGCTGGTTTCAGCGTGTTGGCTGGCGGATGCGACTAAGGTAACGGCCATCAAGCGCGTAATCACCGCTAAACGGCATTTGGCCAAGGATACACGCGGCCAAGGTCCGCTCGTCCATTCAAACTTCTGCCGCGACCGCGAAATTGGCGGTCTTACGAACTTACGGTTCGCGGACAAACCTGACCTTCGCATACTCCCTCCAAACGTTCGCTTTGCACGCTTTTGCGCTATTGGCGGGAGCGTTTTCACTGTGCCAAGTCGGTTATGCTGCTATCGCCGCACGAATAAACTCTAGCTCGTTGTCAAGCAACGCCTTGAGCTCAACATCTTCGATGCCATGCCGAAACGCGGTTCCTTCCATGATCTCAAGGATGAGATGTGCCGTTTCCGGATGGCTGCGCATCTGACGCATGCTGCCTTCTTTGGCGCCGCGTCCAAGGACTGCGGCGATCCCGGCTATCAATGTGTTGCGGCTTTCTGTGAAGAGATCCGCGATCTCGATTTCACGGATAGCTTCGAGGGTTATTTCAAGAGCGAGAACTACCGTTTCTGGCTTTGCGAGAAATCGCGTGTAGGCCGGAATAAACTCCTCCAGCACATCGAGGGCCGGGGTTTCCTTACCCAGTATCTTCAAAAAGGGTTCCAGCTCCGCCCGTTCGATCCGCGCGATCTCAGCGAGGACATCGGCCTTTCCCGAAAAGTAGTTATAAAGGTTGCCTAGGCTGACATCCGCTTTCTTGGCGATGTCACGCACACCTGTCTGATGATAGCCGTTTTCGATGAAGCACGTCACTGCGGCGGCCAGGATGGCTTCCTTGCGTCGAGCGGATGTCATCTCCCGCTTTGTAGGTTTTCTATCCGGCATTGTTCCAACTTGAACTTGAACGGTCGTTCATTCAAATATATCTGGTGAGTCGGAAGAAGACAACAGTTGGACGCGAGCCGCCCCCAATTGGAGAAGGTAAATGCCAAAATCTGAACCCAGCTCAGACCAAGAGCGTCCGAAGTGGCGCTGGCTATGGATTGTCCTGTCCATCGGCGCGCTTCTCGGTGTTTTGACTTTCCTGTGGGACGTAGAGGACGAGGCTGACGTTGAGACCCGTGTGGCGCAACCGCTTCCGCCTGTTGTGTCGGTGATCGAAGTTAATCGTTCGGATGCTCAGGCGACCATTTCGGTGTTTGCAGAGCTTAAACCCCGTTGGGATGCGCAAATCCGGGCTGCAGTTTCCGGAAGTATTGACGAAGTCTTCGATGCCGCATTGTCAGGTAATCGGGGCACTGCAGGAACGCCACTGTTTGCCATTCAACGGGTCCAATATGAGACCGCTGTTGCTGAAGCAGAAGCTGCCTTGGAACAAGCCAGACTTACGCATTTACGTGCAGAGAACGATGCTGCCATCGCGAAGCGACAACTCCAACGCGCCTCCGTAGAAGAGCCCACTGAACTGGCTTTGAAGTTACCGCAGCTTCGGATTGCCGCACGAAATCTCTCCGCCGCGGAAACTCGGTTAGAGGCTGCACGTCGCCAACTGGCAGACACAGAAGTCGTTGCTCCGTTTTCGGGATTTGTCACAGAGCGCATGGCAAGTCTTGGCCAAACGGTGACTGCCGGGGAGGCACTACTGCACCTATCTGACGACCAGCACTTCGAGTTAGTGGCCAGCCTTAGTCAAGCAGAATGGTCGATGCTTCAACAACCTGTCGCGGGTAGTGCGGTGAAGCTCTACCATAGAAATGGCAATGAACTTGGGACGGGACGTATTCGACAGGGTGGCGGGTTCCTTGATCCGGACACGCGACAGGTGAACGTGTTTATCGACGTATCTGAGGGAGAGGCGGCGGTCCTGTCAGGGGACTTTTTGCAGGTCCGCTTCGCCGGGAGGATCCTCGAAAACACGCTCACCCTACCTGACGGAGCGCTAACTCGAAGCGGGCAAGTGTGGTTCGTTGGCAATGACGATACTCTTGAACGCCACCAACCTCAGGTGCTCTTTCGGTCTGACAATGCCATTACAATCGCTTCGCCTAAAGGAGCAGGACCGTGGCGCGTGGCGAAAACGCCGCTGGCCTCCTTTCTGCCAGGCCAACGCGTGACACCGCAAGCGACGGAGGGCTGAAACATGCACGCCTTGACCGCCTGGTTCATCCGCAATCCTGTCGCCGCGAACCTGATGATGGTTCTGATCTTTTTCCTCGGGGCGCAGACACTCTTTTCCATGCGCATTGAAGGGTTTCCTCGTGTGCCACCAGAGACGGTCGAGATCACTGTTGAATACCCTGGTGCAACCGCCGAGCAAGTCGATGAGCTCGTTACGCAGAAAATCGAGCAATCTCTAGAAGGTTTGGAGGGTGTCCGCAGTGTTACTTCCCAATCCGTGAACGCCTTCTCGACAGTCTCCGTTCGACGCGCCGGAGGAGAAGATCTGCAGGACGTCCTTGATCGTGTGCGTATCCGTATCGACGGCCTAACGGAGTTGCCCACGCGTGCGCGGCAGCCCGTGATCGAAGCTTCAGGCTTTGATTTTCCAGCGCTCTATGTGAACCTCTATGGCCCAACAGACCCAGCGACGCTTCGGACTTTGGGTCAGCGATTGCGCGAAGATCTGCTCTCGCAACCAGAACTGTCTCGCCTGAACATCTGGGGTCTAATTCCGCGTGAACTTCGTGTTGAAATTGATCCACATCGCCTGCGCCAATTCGGGTTGACAGTCGAAGACGTGACGCAAGCCATTCAGTCCAACTCTTTGAATTTTCAAGCCGGTCAGTTGCGCACCGAAGGCGGGACAATTCTGCTGAGGTCGGATGCGCGGGCCCGATTTGCGCCTGAGTACGCTGCGCTGCCCATCATTGTACGGCCCGGTGGCTCGAATGTACTCTTGGGCGATATCGCCATCATTGATGACCGTTTCCAAGAAGGTGACTTCCTGTTTCGGTTTAACGGAGAACCAACCGTCGGCATGGAGGTCTTGGTTGGCCAAAAAGAAAACCTTCTGACCATAAGCGAGGTCGTGCGCAGCACAGTGGAAGCATTTGAACCACAACTTCCCTCAAATGTTCAGATCAGTGTTTGGGGAGACAGTTCATCATACATCGCTGACCGTCTCGAACTTTTGCAGAGCAATGGCTTTCAAGGATTACTGCTTGTCGGGTTGATGCTGTCGATCTTTCTTAATGTGCGGCTCGCCTTTTGGGTAGCAATGGGCATTCCAATCTCAGTGATGGGTGCCTTTGCTGTCTCTGGTTCGCGGTGGATCGATTACTCGCTCAACGACGTTACAACCTTTGGTTTGATCATCGCACTAGGCATCCTTGTGGACGACGCCGTTGTCGTTGGCGAAAGTGTTTTCGAAGAACGCCGAAAGGGTGGCGATCCGGTTAAGGCGACAGAGCGTGGCGTCAAGCGTGTGGCAGTGGCAACCATTTTCGGCGTGCTCACCACAATTGCCGCCTTCTTCCCAATGCTGATGATCGACAATCCGCTCGGCAAGGTGCTCGCGGGCTTCTCTGGCATCGTGATCTTCGCGCTCATCTTCTCACTCCTCGAGAGCAAGTTCATCCTGCCTGCGCATCTGGCACATATTCGTCTAAACGAACGTAGGCGCAGTTTGCTCGCGCGCGGCTGGGGCAGCATTCAGGCTAAGGCTCAAGCTGGTCTCTCATGGTTTCGGGATCGAATTTATCAGCCTGTGCTGCGCGTTTCGATTCAGCACCGCTACGCTGTTCTGTTGCTCTTCATCACTTTGGCCAGCCTAGGCCTAAGTCTAATGTCTAAGGGCAAAGTCCAAAGAGTGTTCTTCCCTGATGTTCCCGGTCAGGTCATCACGGTGAATCTTGAGATGGATGCGCGCGCGCCCTTTGCGCTGACCCGCGCCAGTCTTGATCGTATCGAAGCGGAAGGTCGCGCCATGAACGAAGAATGGCAGGCCGATTTTGGTATGGAAGATGCTCCGATCCAAAGCTTCTTCACAATCATGGACAGTAGCGGCGGGCAGCTTTTCGCGGAGATGCTTCCTGTCGCTGAGTGTCCAGATGTTCCCATCCTCGATATGGTCTCGACCTGGCGAGAGCGTGTGGGAGCAGTAGAAGGGGCAACCGAGCTCGAATTTACGGGATCAGAGTCGCTCGCTGGTGGGTTTCAAATTCAGCTCATCTCACGCGACAATGACCGATTAGCTGATGCGAGTGCAGAGCTGCGGGCGTTTCTCACTCGTCTCGATGGGGTGGCCAATGTGCGCGACAATCTCACTGGCGGACAGCCAGAGCTGAAACTGCGTTTGCGGCCCGAAGCGAGGAGCCTCGGTTTCACGGCTGAAACGCTCGCCAGCCAAATTGGCTTTGGTTTCGGGGGAGCGGAGGTGACGCGTATTCGCCGCGATGGTGCTGAAGTGCGCGTTTTGGTTCTTAATGATGATGTTTCCCGCGACAGCATCGATGACCTGATGTCGATAACCCTGCGCAGTACCACAGGCGCCTGGGTTCCTCTGACAACGGTTGCCGAGATCGATGGGGCATATGCGCCGGGAGCCATTGATCGGCGTGATGGTCAGCGCGTGAACATCGTTGCCGCCACAATCGATCGAAGCACAGTCGCACCCGAGGAAGTTGGGCAGGCCGTGTTTGAGCAGTTGGTACCTCAGCTCCTCGAGCGGTATCCGGGTGTGCAAGTGGTACCCGCGGGCGAGCTCGAAGAGATAGGCGAGATTCAAGGAGCATTGCGCAATGCGCTGATCTTGGCGGCCGTCCTGATCTACGTTCTGATGGCCGTGCCACTCAAAAGCTATTGGCAACCTTTCGTGATCCTTGCGATCGTGCCATTTGGCTTTGTGGCTGCCGCTGTGGGGCACCTGATAATGGGACTACCCCTGTCGATCCTATCCTTCTTCGGGATGTTGGCGCTGACCGGTGTCATCGTCAATGACAGCCTGGTGATGATCACCAGATACAATCAGGCCCGTGAAGAGGGCCAATCGGTTGACGCCGCAATCCAAGATGCGGGAACTGGGCGCTTTAAGGCAATCTTTCTGACCACGGCGACCACTGTCATCGGCCTGATGCCGTTGCTCACCGAGACGTCAGAGCAGGCGCAGTATCTTATCCCTGCTGCCGTGTCCCTTGCTTATGGAGAGCTCTTTGGAACAGCTTTGATGCTGCTTCTGGTACCTGTGCTGATCGTCATCTGTGAGGACGTCATCGCGTTGTTGCGCCCGACGCCTCTAAGATCTGCACAGGAAGTATCATGAGGCCCCGCTTGGTTTTGGTTATAGCGTGGCGGCTTGCAAGCCTGATCGCCGGGAAAGTCAGCGCACAAGGCGTGACACTGACCGTCGAGAACGTGCGGAACAATAGCGGACAGATTATTGTGCTTGTCTTTGATGATGCAGAGGCGTCCGACTTTCTCGCCCACGAATGGACTGTAGGCTACGCGGCGGTGCCAGCTCAGCCCAGCGGGGTATCTCACAGCTCTTCCAACCTGACCTCAGGGCCATACGCGATCTTCGTTTTTCATGACGAGAACGCCGATTGGGATGTGAACTCAGACGGCAAACGATTGTTGGAAAGTGTCGCGGAGAGCGGAGCACCAGGCACCGGAAATATGCCAGATTTCTACGCCGCATCTGTTGGGCCAGGGCCTGTAAACGTCACGTTGCACTATGGCGATTAGCAACATGTTGGCCGGACATAAACTATCGATCAGAACGCTTCTGGGTGTTTTTGCTGGGCGCATCGCGATCACTTGGGTGATGACATTAGGCGAGACGGTGCTTCTAGCTTTAATCCCTTTGTTCATCGGGTTTGCCATTGATGGTCTGTTAGATGACAGCCAAAGGGAACTGTTGAACCTAGGTCTTCTGTTTGAAGCCCTCGTTTTCGTCGCAGTGGTTCGCCGGGTCTATGACACCCGCGTCTATAGCGCGATCCGAGTGAAATTGAGCAAGGCACAAACCTCGCGGGGCAGCAGCATGCCCATCTCCGCTTTAAACGCACAGATCGGCATGGGACGGGAGTTGGTCGAGTTCTTGGAAGAGACGTTACCGATGGTCATGACTGGCGTGACGCAACTGATCATCGCCCTGATCATTCTTTTCGCTTATTCACCGCTTCTGGCTGCGTCAGCAGGTGCTGCGGCGACAGCCTCAATTTTTGTCTACAGCCTATTTCACAAGCGGTTCTACCGGCTCAATGGAGATCTAAACCAGCAAACAGAAAGGCAGGTAGACATATTGGAAGGGCGGGGATTGCGAACTGCGACCGCGCATTTTCTAAGGCTGCGCCGTGCCGAAGTACGTATCTCTGACACAGAGGCTGCTCTCTACGGAGCAATCTTTTTGCTACTTCTCGCACTGATCCTGTTCAACATCTGGCACGCGACAACCGTGTTAGCGGCCACTTCCGGCGCGATCTTTGCGATCATCAGTTACTCTTGGGATTTCGTGGACGGAACGGTCACTTTGCCAGCAACACTTCAAAACTGGACCCGGCTCTCTGAGATCGTTTCGAGGATCAACGCTGTGCCTAAACTCGAAACTTCAAATGTAAATCACTCTAAAGATTGAGTGCGTGGTGTTAGCAGTTTCACCCAACACCGTCATGCAGATTTCACAGTCTCTGGACCGGCGGCACTGCTCCCTAGTAGTGACGTGGAAAACGGGCAGGATTGGGCCGCGAATAAAAACAATTTCTGCCATCCACCCACTTTAGCGGTTCGTAGACGGTGCAATATTAGTCACTATGGACTCCGAACAGATTTTGTCCCACAGCTTCTTCGAGCGCAAACTGAAATCCAAACAAGGGAACCCTAGACACCTGCTTTCGGGACAAAGGTGCCATCACTTGGCATTTTTGGACGGAAGCTTCGCGTTGGAAGCCTCAGCCGACTACATCATTCTCGATGGGCGCGGAGGCGGCACCGGGGCCGCGCCACTCATTTTCCGCAATCACATCTCGGTGCCGACGATACCAGCGCTGGCCCGCGCCCGGCGGCATCTCGATGCCAAAACCGGCCGCGAAGTGACGTTGATCATCACCGGCGGGCTGCGGGTGGCAGAGGATTTCGTCAAGGCGCTGGCCCTCGGTGCGGATGCAATTGCCGTGTCGAATTCCGCCATGCAAGCGGTCGGCTGCATCGCGGCCCGCATGTGCAATTCCAACAACTGCCCAGTCGGCGTAGCAACCCAGAAACCGGAACTGCGTAAGCGGCTGGACGTGCAGCGTGGCGCAGAACAATTGGCGCGTTATTTCGGGGCTTCAGTCGAGTTAATGCAAGTGATGGCCCGCGCCTGCGGCCATGACAGCTTGTCCGAGTTCACCCCGCGCGACGTCACAAGCTGGAAACGCGATGTGGCTGATCTGGCGGGCATTCGCTTTGCCGGACCTGCATAGCAGCCCTGTCACCCGTGCTCTGGTGTGGGGAAACGCCATCCCCACATCAGACGGGAAAGGAGAGACCCGATGCTCGACACCACTTACACCATCCGCGAAACCGACATGCCCGAAGAACTGCGCTTTCTTCTGGACACCTACCCGCGTGAGACGTGGGAAGCGCATCCAGGCTTCAAGGACAAAACCCGCCAATGGCTTAGCGCGCATCAGAACTTCCGCGCCCTCGCCGAAAGGGTTCGCCTAGACACAGAACTCGTACTGAACAAGGACATGGCTCTGGACGACTACACCGCCCGGCTATCGTTCTTGGGCGGTCGACTTGTGGGCAATCTGCATGGCCATCATGGCTGGGAAGATCATAGCTGCTTCCCAGAGCTTTCGGCTGCCGATCCACGCTTTGATGCGGGTCTGGAATTGCTGGAGAACGATCACGCTGACCTGGATGTTGTGCTGGACGACTTCACGCGACAAGCAAATCGCGTGATCAAGCTGGCCGCTTTGGACGAAGTACAGGCCTTGGATGAGGCCGGCGCTGTGTATGGCCAGGCACAGACCATCGAGGCATTCCTCAAGAGGCACTTATCGGATGAAGAGGACCTCGCCGTGCCCATCATCCTGCATCATCGGCTCAGAGGCTAATTCCTCTTAGCCTCGCTGCTGCGAGCATTAGAAACCTAGAATGTTGGGTCGCCTTCAATGGCGGCCCGAAGCTGCCCTTGCCGACATACACAAGCGCCGCCGCGCAGCTTCACCGGAGCTGACATTGGAATAGTCTCGTATCGGGAAGTGCAGCGTCGCTGTCCACAGTCGCTGGTTCTGCTTGACTTCAACTTTGAACAATAGCCTGGTGATCGGCGCGGTAAGAACAGGTCCATGCGAGCCAATGAGTATCTCTTGACACCAGTTTTGGAATTGCTTGAACCGGCGCCTTAGATGGCTGGCTTACCAAATTGCGTATGGGAGAATACGTCGCTGCCTGAAAGTGTATAGTCTAAGCATTTCGGCTTCGTTTCCACTTTTATGCTATCTCACGCGCATGGGTGCCGAGCATCATTAATGCAGGCCAGAGGAGATACGCTTCGATCTCGATGTTCTCTCCGAACGACAGCAGCGTGAAGGTCATCATGATACCCATTGGCAAGAAACCTCTGCGATCTTGGGCTGCGTCGATGATGGTGATTAGGGTTTGCCAGACGAAAGGGATGAGCAAGCTAATCATGCCGATCAAACCTTTCACGAACAACAGCCCATACCACGTATGATGGCTGCCAATCGGCATGTATTCTACTGCATGCGAGCCCGGGTGCACTGTACCATGACCGAACCAGAAAGCGTCATTTTGCCAGCGCTCAGAGGCGATGCGCTGCAGGGTCGCCCGTACGCGCGTGCTGTCGGCGCGTGCGCCTTTGAACGCGGCGACGAAATCAGAGGCTGACGCAATAACTGCACTTCCAAAAACGGCCATAGAGGCAACAATTCCCGAAACGGTTTGCCAAGCCCACCCGCGCAGAATCAGCGGCATCATGCGCGGACCGATGCTGCATGCGACAACGCCCACCAACCCCATGCGCGACTTGGATGCAAAGATCATCAAAAGCCCAGCAGCTACACCGATGGACCGCCATTTGATTGACCTCTCCTCAAGCGCGAACAGCAGCATAATGACACCCAACAGTGCAGCGAACGGCGACCAAGGCGCATAGAATTGCCAACGTGGGGTCCAGCTGGCCGGGTCCCATGTGAAGAAATAGACCGAAAAGTACTCTGGCCCCGGTCCCCCTACTACCTTGAGCGGAGAAGTGAAGATGCGTTCGGGCAAACCGATATATGGCGCTGCCATGAGGATCGGTGCAAGGATCAGGGTCCAGAGGCCAATGATGCACTGACCCCGGACAAGAATTTCCCGTCGAATAGGAAGCACCGCGCCAACCAGCGGAAACAGCGCCAGCAATGCCCATCCTTTCGCCCAGCCGATAGAAGACTTGATGGTTTTCTTGAGTCCTAAACCCCAGTCCATATGCCCCACCCAAAGGGCGACGAGCATCATCGCCATACCTGCGATCCAGACCCAGACGATCAAGGGGATCGGACCGGTGGCACGCATGTCTTCGCGGACGGCAGGACCCAGATAAAGGACCAAGACCGCGGAGGCTGCAAGCGTCCAGGCCAACACGGGCCCGACAACATAAAGCGCACCTAATGCGTAGAACGGCCATGTGAGCGCCATCGTGCGCAATACCACTGTTTCGATTGGGTTTTGCGGTGTCATTTTGCAACTCTCGTCGAGGACAAGAGCCGCGTGATGATGGCTTGCCGGGTCCAACCGATCAGCAGACCGATTAACATCATAAAGGTTGCCGCACCCCCGGCTGCGATGGCCAGCTTTTTGTTCGGTGACGACGGGCGTTCCGGCAATGATGGGTTTTCGAGAACCTGAACAAGCGGATAAGACGCGAAGAAATCCGATTTGCTGGATTGCGCACGTGCGATGGCCGATGCGAACACGGCTTCTGCGACGGCAAAATCGCGTTCGAGGTCTTGTAAGGCGGCAGCGGCGACACGCTTAATCTCAAGGTCTGCTTCGCGGTCAGTCAACTGACCACGCAGCGCCGCCAGTTCTTGTGCCGTACCAGATCGATCCGCGTCTTTTCCAACGAGCTGAGACAACAAATTTGCGCGAGCACCATTGGGTGCCAAGTCCAGCCCGGCGATATCGGCGGACTGCAAACCGGTGATCTGGACCGCAAGCGAGGTCGCCGCCTGGTCCGCTGCTTCACGCGCGTGTCGGGCGACTTCGACCTTGGGATGGTTTGGGCCGTAATGCGCTCTGGCTTCGGCAAGCTCCGCCTCGAACAGCGCAACCTCTCCGCGCATTTTCACATAGACGCTATCCGCAAAAAGCTTGAGCGTGGCAGCCGCCATATCCGGCCCGATGCCCAATTGGTTTTCAAGCCGGGCGACTTGGGCTGATTTATCGCTTAGAACCGCGCTCAATTCGTTCACGCGGGCTTCCAAGGCAAGATGCCGATCAATCAGGTCTTCATACTGATCCATCGACAACAGGCCACTATCGGCTTGCAACTGCGCAATGTCCGCGCGTGTTTCAGCCACGGATCCACGATAATCGGCAATGGCCTGCAATCCGCTGTCTTCGCGTGTCGTCACTTCGTCGGTGCGCAGCGCATCCAGTTCGGCGAAAAAAGCATACAGAATGGCGTCTGCGCGGGCTTGGGCATCAATCGGGCTTTGACCCGTCATCTCGATATGGATCAGGCTGGTCTGATCCACGAGATTGACGCGCGGCCGCCCAAGGTCGCGCTGTGGGATTTCAAGCGCCTCAGCTGCTGCTGCAAGAATGCGATCTGCGCCCAACAATCGTTTATAGGTTTCCGTCGGGCTGACCGCGTTGCTGGCGAAGGCCGAGCTTGCATAGGATGACGCCTGACCGATCCCGTTGAGGTTCAAAGAAGCCGAGGCCCCTGACCCCGGCAAGATCAGCGACGCGACAGACTTGTACCGCTCGGGCGCGGTTTTCAGGTAGCCGGTGATCGGCACCCAGATCAATGCGCCCCCAAGCAAAGCAAATACCAAGTAGCGCGGCAGTCGGCCAAGGTCGGTCAGGGCACCACCAACCAACGCGCGGCGTATGCGGCTGCGTTTCGGTTTGGCCGGTTCGGCTGGGGCAAAATCCCATGTCGCTTGGTCGGTCATTGGCAATCTCCTTTGCCAATGCTGGTAAATCATGGGGTATGTTGAAGCATCCGCGCGGACGGACAGCGCGCGACGCATGAGGTTGGTTGGACTATCCGAAAGGATAGATCAGAAGAGACCAGCCTCGCGTGCGATCAGCGCAGCTTGGGTCCGGTTCGCTGCGCCAACCTTTCGATAGAGCGTCTTCATATGCAGCTTTACTGTAGGTTCCTGGATATCAAGATTTCGCGCGATTTCCTTATTGGACAAGCCTTGCGTCAGCCCTTCCAGAACCTGCAATTCGCGATCCGTCAGCTTTTCCGCCAGCGGGTTCGATTTCGTCTCGTCCTCAGCCGTCATGAAATCAAGCGGTGCGTACTGCTCTCCCATCGCCATGAACTTCACGGCGTTCACAAAAGACTTGGCCGGCAATGACTTTGGAACAAACCCTGCAGCCCCCGCTTCGAGCGCCTGTTCAGCGATCTTTTTGGTGGCCTCGCCAGAGATAAGCGCAACCCGTTGACCATCTTTCATCTCAAGAGCCTGCGTCACACCGTCCAGACCGTTCATCCCCGGCATGTTGTAGTCGAGAAGAACAAGATCAAAAGCATCGTCTTTCTCAATCCGCTCCCGCGCTTCATCGAAAGACGCAACTGCGACAGTCTCCATACTGCCCTCGTTTTCAAGAAACAGGACAAGCGTATCCCGCAACAAGTCGTGATCGTCAGCAATGAGAATACGCATGGTTCTGTCCCTGAGTTGAGGAGCCTTCCTAGAAAGCAACTAAGGCGGTCAGAAGGCAAGAGGCAGGGGGAAAATGGGTGGCCCGCCTGCACGAACGGATAGGTCGCGCTGTGCTTTCGACGCGGCCGCATGCCCGTGAGCGATACGCAGGTAACCAATATACCATACGTTCTCTCCGCCTGCTCAGTTGAGACAAGCGCCTGACTTCGTTGATTGAATTTCCAATCACATACGAACCCAGGACACACAACTATGCAACATGCTGCCCTTGATTTCTGCACATCCAACCCGGTTGGCGGAACAAACACCACTTACCTGAAGACACTTGATCTGAACCTAGTCGATGCATCTCAAGACGACGCAATCGACTCGCTTCTTGCACCTGGCCGCCGACGCGTAGCGTTCATGAATGCGCATTGCTGCAATGTCATGCAGCAAGACCATGCCTACGCTATGGCTGTGCGCACCGCTGACGTGCTCTTGCCCGATGGGATCGGTGTGGCCCTCGCGGCCAAGTTGGACGGCACACAGCTAACCGCAAACCTAAACGGCACTGACCTGATCCCGGCTTTGCTCGCCAAAGCAGCAACTCAGGGCAAGTCAGTGTTCCTTTTTGGTGGCACACCCGGCACGGCAGAACGTGCCGCCGCCGCTCTGATCGAACAATGCCCCGGCCTCCGCATCGCAGGGACACGAGACGGATTCAAAACAGCCCATGACGCCGATGCGGTGGTCGCTGACATCAATGCAAGTGGCGCCGACATCGTGCTGGTCGCACTTGGTGTGCCAATGCAAGACATCTGGCTGCATCGCAATGCGGTCCGTCTGAATGCATCACTGACCCTCGGGGTTGGCGCGTTGTTCGACTTCCTTGCGGGCAATGTCCGTCGGGCACCATCGGTTGTCCGGAAAGCACGGTGCGAATGGGTCTGGCGTTTGGCTATGGAACCCAAGCGCATGGCCAACCGCTACCTCGTTGGCAACGTGAACTTCATGGCGCGCGCGATGAAGAAAGCGCTACGCCAGATCACACCCGCATCAATTGTCCGCCGCGCGCTGGATATTACGGTTGCAGCCAGTGCTATGGCGCTTCTTGCACCGGTCTTTGCGGCAACGGCACTCGGTATCCGACTGGAAAGCAAAGGCCCGGTCTTTTTCCGCCAGACCCGCATCGGCAAAGACGGCACGCCGTTTGAGATGATCAAGTTTCGGTCCATGGTTCAGAATGCCGAAGACCTGCGTGCGGACCTGCTCGACACCTCTGATCGCGACGGCATTTGTTTCAAGTCGAAGTCCGACCCTCGCATCACGCGCGTGGGGCGGATCATCCGACGCTCATCTATTGATGAGCTTCCTCAGGTCTGGAACGTACTGCGCGGTGAAATGTCGATTGTCGGGCCTCGCCCTGCGCTCCCATCCGAAGTCGCTGCTTACCCAACCCGTGCCTATGGCCGTCTGGCGGTCAAACCCGGGATCACCGGAATCTGGCAGGTGTCCGGGCGCGCAGAGATCGGCTTCGACAAGATGGTCGACATGGACCTCGCCTACGCCCGCTCGCGCACGGTTCTGCTCGATGTCCTGATCATCGCCTTCACGTTCCGCGCCGTGATCTCCGGCCGGGGCGCGCACTGACCTCTTTCGTCTTCAACCGACCCTCTCAGTCAAAAGGACACCTGAAATGACACATATTCGCAAAGCCGTTTTCCCCGTTGCCGGAATGGGAACGCGTTTTCTGCCCGCCACCAAATCCATACCGAAAGAAATGCTGCCGATCGTTGACAGGCCGCTTATCCAATACGCGGTTGACGAGGCACGCGAGGCCGGGATCGAAGAATTCATCTTTGTCTCAGCCGCAGGGAAAGGCGCTTTGGAGGATTATTTTGACACCGCTGCCGCGCTGGAAATGCGCCTGAAAGCAGCTGGGAAGGATAAAGCGCTAGATGCGTTGCTGCCGACGCGCATGCCAGAGGGCGCGCTGACAATCCTGCGTCAGGCGAAACCCAAGGGCCTTGGTCATGCCGTTCGGCAAGCCAAACGCCATATTGGCGATGAGCCGTTCGCGGTGTTGCTGCCTGACGATCTGATCAAAGGCAAACCGGGCGCCCTTGCTCAAATGGTAGAAGTCTACGCCAAGGTGGGCGGCCACATGGTGGCGACCATGGATGTTCCGCTCCAGGCAACGAGCGCTTATGGAGTCTTGGATGTTGTCTTCGAACATGGACGCATTGCCCGTGCATGCGGTATGGTCGAAAAACCACGTCCCGAGATCGCGCCATCTACAAAGGCGGTGATCGGACGATACATCTTGCAACCCGACATATTTGATCGGCTCGATAATCTGGGCCCAGGCGCTGGCGGGGAAATGCAATTGACCGACGCGATCAATGCAGACGCCAGGTCCGTTGGTGTCTGTGGATACCGTTTTGCCGGAGAAAGGTTCGACTGCGGGTCAATCCAGGGGTTTGTTCAGGCCACGGCCGCCTTTGCGCTGGATCGGCCCGAACTGGCCGGAGACTTCTCGGATTTCCTGTCTCGCGAGATCACAGCACAGGCCGAGGCTGCTTGATCGCCTAACCTATCCGAAAGGATAGGTTGGTATCCCGATGCCCAGATGCCGCGAAGGTTAAAGTCTGTCAAAAGGCCCTCAACACGATTTGGAGGACAACATGTTCGCACGTTTGGCACATACTTGTTTTGGTATCGCTCTGGCGCTGCTTTCCACGGTTTCTGCATCTGCCGAAGACATCGCGCCGCCAAGTGGCATACCAATCCTGACCATGTCAGGTGCGCTCGATACTACGAACGTGAACAATACACTTGTGTTCGACGCCGACACGCTGGCTGCTTTGGGGACGGTGACAATCGAAACCAGCACGATCTGGACCGAAGGAGTGAACACGTTTGAAGGCGTGCCTCTCAAATCACTGGTTGATCTTGCGGGTGCAGAAAGCGGTCAGCTTCTCGCGTCTGCAATCAATGACTACACGATTGAGATCCCAGTCTCTGATGCCGTTGAGGGTGGCCCCATTGTCGCGTTCCTGTTTAACGGGGACCGAATGTCCGTGCGCGACAAAGGCCCGCTCTGGATCATCTATCCCTATGACCAAAGTGCCGATTATCGGTCCGAGGTCACCTACTCTCGCAGTATCTGGCAGCTCGACAGAATTGAGGTCGTGCGATAGCCCCAAGACGAAAGTCTTCTTTCCGACCTTGAGGAGGTTGCGATGCCAGCCACCACTCACATGCGAGCAAAGTCCGGTCTGGCCTTTTTGGTCATGGCCGGACTTGTGGTTATTGCCGCCATTGCGTTCCTAACGCTCAACGTCCAGCGCGAGGTACGTCAGTTAGGGTCTGCGCAATCGGACAACATGCAGTGGTCGCTGTCGCAAGCCGAGGTTGAGTTCCTAGAATACGCCCGGCAGCTCGACCGCAACCCCATTGATGCTGTAGAACTGACACGTCGCTTCGATATCTTCTACAGCCGCATTACCACAATTGAGACCGCAAGCGTTTTTGAGCAGTTGCGCGCATTTGAAGATGCAGATGCGCGCCTGACAAATGTCCGGGATTTCCTGTCGCTAAGCGCAGCCATTATCGACGGCGGCAGCGAGGAAATTACATCACAAATCAACGCCTTGCGCGCGCTGTCGGGCGAAATACGCCCCACGGTACGGTTGCTGGCGAAACTGGGTCTCGACGCTTTTGCCGAGGAATCTGATACACAACGCGGTGCGGTCGCACGCACTCTGACCCAACTTGCAGTTGCCCTTGCCGCGCTCATCGGTGCCTTGTTCGTCGGCGTGATTTACCTCAACCGTTTGAACGCCCGCATTGCCGGTCGTGAACGCGCGCAGACACAAACGGCAACGCGCATGAACACGGTGATTTCCACTTCACTCGACGCGGTGATTGTCAGCGACGACAGTGGACGGATCATAGAGTTTAACCCAGCGGCCGAGGCTATCTTCGGACACTATGCAGAGGATGTGACGGGGTTGGATATCGGTGACGTCATCGTTCCCGAACACATGAGAGACGCACATGCCGCAGGCATGAAACGCATGCGGCAGTCCGGAGAGCGACGGGTGGTCGGCAAAGGCCGGGTGCAGCTTGAAGGGCGACGTGCCAACGGTGACACCTTCCCGGTCGAACTTGCCTTGCAATCAGCAGAAACAGATGATGGCGAAATCTTCATCGCCTTCCTGCGCGACATTTCAAAACGTGTTGAAAATGAACAGGCACTCGTCGAAGCGCGTGACCGAGATTTGGCTGGCGAACAGCTCAAGACCGATTTTCTGAGCACAATGAGCCATGAAATCCGAACGCCGCTGAACGGTCTGTTGGGCAATCTCAGCCTTCTGCGCGACACCCGTTTGTCGAAAGAGCAGAACCGGATTTTGGGGTATATGGAATCCTCGGGTCGGCTTTTGATGAGTCACATCTCAGACGTGTTGGACATCACCCGCTATGATGCGGGCAAGCTGAACACCCGGCAGGAACCCGTCAACATCACCGCTCTTATGGAAGACATCATCGACAATCAAAGCGGCACGGCTGTCGAGAACGAAACCACATTGGATTGGGGCTGGCATGGCGAACCCATGCATTGGATCGTATCAGATCACGATCGCCTTCAGCATGTCATGATGAACCTGATCGGCAACGCCGTGAAATTCACGCGCCGGGGCAAAGTAAGTGTGACGGCGATGGTCGAACGAACCGCGCAAGAGCATCGTCTCAGCCTGACTGTTGCAGACACCGGCGTCGGGATCCCGGAAGATCTGGCCGAGCGCATTTTTGATGACTTCGTCGTCGGCGATACGACCCGCAATCGCGAGGTCGGCGGAACAGGTTTGGGCCTCGGGATCGCAAAACGCTTTGTGACGGCATTGGGTGGCGACATCTCGGTCGATAGCAAAGAGTGTCAAGGCAGCACGTTCACAGTGTCCCTGCCCGTCGAAGAAGCCGAAGCGCCGTCATCTGTCGACGAAACGCATCACATCACACCACCGGCCAACGCGCTAAGGGTCCTTTTGGTTGAAGACAACGAAGTGAACCGCATCGTGGCCCGCAAAATGGTCGAGGCCGAAGGTCATGTGGTCATCGAAGCACATGACGGGCGACAAGGTGCGGAACTCGCCGCGCATCAGGCGTTCGATCTGATCCTGATGGACATCAATATGCCGGTCATGGACGGGCGCGAGGCGACCCAGCGTATCCGCACCTCGGGTGGTGCCTCCGCCCAAACGCGTATCGTGGCCCTGACCGCGAATGCTATGGCAAGCGATCAGTCTCAGCTTTTGGAAGCAGGCCTGGATGAAGTGCTCACCAAACCACTGTCGCGAGACGCATTGCGGACGGTTCTGTCTGAGCAAGCCGTCACGCCAACAAAGGATACTGCGGCCATTGTGGATACAGGCCATAGCGCCGAAACCCGGCAAGCCTTGGGCGAACAGGCCTTCGCGAAACTGATCACGCGTTTCACGCATGAGGTGGACGATTTCATGGCTTGGCTCGCGTCGGATGTAGCGCAGGACTATCTTGAGGTTGCATCCCGCAGTCACAAGGTCGCCGGAAGCGCTGCAGTATTCGGGGCGCTGCGCCTAAAGGATCACCTCAAGGATCTTGAAAACGCGGCGAAGACGGGGGATGGCCATACCGTGCGTGGCAAGATCGACGCTTTGCCGCAGGTTTGGGATCAGACCAAACCGCTGCTGCGATAAACGCGGTTTACCTGAGCAAGGACGCGGCCCCAACAATCCCGATAACCCGCGCGATTTCGGCGATGTTGGTTACAGTGCTGTCATAACACGCCAACGCATCGCCCGGCAGAAGGTACGGATCATAGTCGTCGCGATCCGCACGGCGCAACAGGTCTTCAATGTCGCGTTCAATCACCGCCGACACACCTGTCACAGGGTTCCGGGTGAACAAAACGGCAGAGCGGTCCGCACTCGTGCTGCGCGGTCCACCGACACAGTTGGCGTCGATCACAGCCTGCATGTAGCGCGACCCATAGGGCACTTCGCGGACGGTCTGTCCAATTGCCGACGCCGCATTATTCGTTGCGGGCTGCGTCAGGTTCGACAAATAAAGGCTCACCCCAGGTGGGCTGATCGGGCTTGGCCGCATCAGGTCGTCTTGAAAGCACTGGCGACTTGGCACGAAGACCTCATCTCCGGTGAGCAACATGATATCGATAGCGTTTTGGCCCTCGAAGACACCGCGCATATCAAGACGGTAAAGCTGCCCACCCCGCTGCACTTGCACGGCTGAAATGTCGGCATCCGGACGTACACCGCCCGCCGCGCGCAAAGCAGCTGACAGATTGCGGCCTTCGGTCGAGGCACCAAGCGCCTCTTGCCGCCGGGTATCCAAACGGTCCCCCGACACCGCTCCGATCTCAACGGTGCGAGGTTCGAACACCGCGCCAGATACCCCGACGGTGACAGATGCGAAATCAGTGGAGCGGACCGAGACACGCGGCGCATCTGTGTAAAAATCCTTGGCCAGCAATTGCTGAACAATATCCGCTTCGATCTGGCCGGTGCTCCGACCTTGTGCGCGGATGGGCGACAGGAACGGTAACTTCAAAGTCCCGTCCCGGGAGATCACGTAATCGCCGTTGAACGTCTCATCATCGCCAACGCGCACATCTATCAGATCGTTACGCGTCAAACGCTCACCCGTCAGGGCAGATGCCGCAATGGTTGACCCTTTGCCTTTACCATCGCGCCCACCAAGCGGCAAACACGCTTGTGCGTTCATATCCGCCGAGCGCAGAAAGCCCGCATTTGCGCGTGTCACCTCAGGATCACGCCACTGTGCTTGGTACGCCGCGCCTTCCGCCACAGGTTCGATATTGTCGGGACGATCATAAGCGCCGCACGCGGAGCACAGCAAAAGCGTCAGGATCGCGCTCTGTCTCAGGGCCATGGGTTTGCGGACGCCTCACATGAGTATTGTGACCAAGGCATAAAACACCCAAGCCAGCCGGTCTACGGCAACTGTGAATACGCCCCTATCCGAAAGGATAGCCTGCGGCCCAAATGCACCCCTCTCCTCACCAGAGGTGTCCAAGACAGGGGGACCGGACCTCAGTAAGCAATGTGCATTGCAACTGCGAAAGCACAGACACATGACCATCGACCGAAACATAAGAGCCTTTGCTGGAAACCTGTTGTCCTACGGGGCGTCCGAGGTTGCCGCAAAAGCGTCGCGTCTTTTGGTGGTGATTGTCGTCGCACGCACGCTTGATTTGACCCAGATCGGTATTGCTGCAGCAGCCATGGCGGCTGCGGATATTCTCAAGTCCCTCACGGAGAACGGCGCGGTGCAACGCATCATCGCCGCCAAAGACCACGAACTTGAAGCAACTTGTGCTACGGCCTCCCGTATCTTCTGGGTCTGGTGCATCTCTCTCTTTTTGCTTCAGGCCTTGGTCGCGGGCGCTCTTTACATGTCCGGCAGCAGCGAAACGCTCTCACTTTTGGTTCTGGTCCTTGGTGCAGAATTCCTTCTCATGCCCGCAGGGCTGGTTCAGGTCGCTCTGGCAATGCGCGCGGGCAAGCTCAAGCAAACGGCCGCAATCGCGGGGGCACAGGTGGTCGGGGCCAATCTGATGGCCGCAACAATCGTCTTTGTTTGGCCTTCAGCAATAGCGCTTCTGCTTCCGCGTCTATTGTCCGCGCCCATCTGGCTTATCGCGGTGCGCAGGCTGCACCCATGGACTCGGAATGCATCGGCAGGCTTCGCCCCTTTGCGACCGTTCATCACGTATGGTCGAGCTGTCCTGGGCACCGAAATTGTCAAGGCCATTCGTCTGCAAGCCGACAAAATCGTGGTCGGAATGACGCTCGGAACCGACGCACTTGGCCTCTACTTCATGGCGTTCAACGCTGGGCTAAGCCTGTCAAATGCGTTCACTTCAGCCTTTGCCACCGTATTATTCCCATCGCTCAGCCTGGCCCGCAACCAAGCGGTAGCGCTGCGCCAAAGCATCCTCGTCGCGCTTGGGTTGATCACGCCATTGGTGGTCCTGCAGGCACTGGCAGCGCCGATTTACGTTCCGATCCTTTTGGGGGGCGAATGGTCTAGCATCGCGCTCATCGTATCGATCCTTTGCCTTGTAGCCATTCCGTCAACACTGTGGACGGCCACAGCAGGCTGGCTACGGGCCAACGAACGGCCCGAAGTAGAGCTCTTCGTGACGCTCACGCTGGCCATTGCGACGGTCGCCAACACCTTGGCCTTCTCGCCGTTTGGCTTGCCCGCCGTCGCGACCGGCTACGCCTGCGTCACCACCCTGATCTTTGTTTTCGCTGCATGGCCCGGCCTTCGCGTCGCGTTTGCACCATCGTGCCCACAGGAGGTTTGATCCATGCCACGCTTTTCCATCGTTATCCCCTGTTTCAATGCAGAAAACACCATACGACAAACGCTGAACAGCCTCTGCGCCCAGACCTTTGATGGGTTTGAGATCATCTGCGTGGATGATGGATCAAGCGACAAGACGCGCGACATCGTTTTGGCAGCGCAGGATGAAGACCCGCGCATCAGCCTCGCACGTAATGTGGGCAAAGGCCCCAGCGATGCCCGAAACTTCGGAGCATTTACCTTAGCAAAGGGCGACATCATTGCATTCTGCGATGCGGATGATCTCTGGGCGCCGTCCAAACTGAACTATCTTGAGGCCGCGTTTAAGTTTACTCATACCGACGCTGCATATTCCAAAACCGCGTTTTTCCAAGACTGCCCCGACGATGCCACAACGGTGTCAGACGTGCCGCGTGGCGATCTCACCGTCCGGCACTTGCTTGGGGAAAATCCAGTCTGCACAATGTCAAATGTTGCCGTGCGGAAACAGGTTTTTGAAGCCACCGGCGGTTTCGATCCAAACATTGTTCAGAACGAAGATCTCGAATGGCTGATCCGTCTTGTCGCGCAAGGCGCACGTGTCGTCAGCATTGAAGAGACGTTGACCTACTACCGCAGGTCGCTGGGGGGATTGTCCACCGATCTACCTGCGATGCTGCGCGGGCGGGAAGCTGCCCTTAGAACTGCCGCGCGATTTGGTTTTGGACCCGACAAACAAGACGAGGCCATCTTCATGCGCTATCTCGCGCGCCGCGCACTGCGCATCGGCCAAAGCCGTATCGAAGCCGCGCGATTTGCTCTGCGCGGGGTCTTCAACAGCCCTATCGGCTTCTTCTCCACCCCTCGACGCGGTGTCCTGACAGTGTGCGGCGCACTTGCCGCCCTTATCCTGCCGCGCCGTTTCAGCCTCAAACTGTTCGCTCACTAAACAAGGGACCCAGCCATGCCCGCAGCGTCTATCATCGTACCCGCCTACAACGCGGAAAAAACCCTGGCAAAGACATTGGACTCATTATTGGCCCAGGTGTTTTCCGATCTTGAAATCATTGTCGTCAACGACGGTTCCAGCGACCGGACCGCAAGGATCGCCGAAAGCTACTGCACCGATCCTCGTGTACGCGTTGTACATCAACGCAACCGTGGTCTGGCCGGGGCGCGCAATTCCGGGATCGCCGCCGCGCGCGGTCATTTCATTGGATTCTGCGATGCCGATGATCTGTGGTCGGCCGACAAAATGATCGTTCACGAAGTCCATTTGCGCCGTAACCCCGAAGTCGGGGTCAGCTATTCCGGCTCTGCCCTGATTGATGACGACGACGGCCTTTTGGCAACGGCGCAACGCCCGCGATTAAAGCGCGTGACGCCGGCTCACATTCTCAAGCGCAATCCCGTCGGCAACGGGTCTGCTCCCGTGATCCGCCGCGAAGTTCTTGAGGCGATTGCCTATCGCCCAGCCCACGAAACCGAACGTGATTGGTACTTTGACGAAACGCTGCGCCAGTCCGAAGACATTGAATGCTGGCTGCGCATTGCACTAACGACAGATTGGGCGTTTGCAGGTGTGCCCGGTCTTTTGACGCAATACCGCATTTCGGCCGGAGCTCTATCGGCCAACACAGACCGGCAATATGCAACCTGGCAACAGATGATCGACAAACTGACACCTCTGGCCCCCCAGTTTTTTGCCACACACGCACCCGCCGCGCGCGCATACCAACTTCGCTACCTCGCACGGCGTGCCATTTGTGACCGGGACGCCCCCCGCGCGCTAAACTTATTGAAGGCCTCATTCCGCAAAAGCCCACGCCCGTTTTTGGAAGAACCGATCAAAAGCACTGTAACGGTCCTTGCCGCCTTTGTGCTTCATGCAGGGGGCAGCCTTGCCTTGGAGCTTTTGATGTCTCAGGGCGAGAAGCAAAATGTCTAACCTACCAACGGTCGTTCATCTGATCGATGACACAACGCAAGGGGGCGTGATGCGTGTTCTGGATCACATAAAAACCTCGCCCGACCTCGCTGCGCTAGCTAAGCATCGCTTTGTCACCGTCGACCGAGCGCGCGTTCAGTTTCGCCGATATGATGCCGATGTCATCGTCTCGCATCTCGCAATTTCATGGCGCACGCTGCCAGCTTTGTTGGCTATCCGCGCTGCGAACCGCGACAAACACCTCGTTCACGTTGAGCACAGCTACACAGAAGGATTTGTGCTTCACAACGTCACGAACACACGCCGTTTCCATGCCCTGCTCCGCATCGGCTTTTCGGTTTTCGAGAAGATCGTTGCCGTAAGCCATGCGCAAGCAGCATGGTTCAAACGCAGTCGCTTTTGTCCGCAGGACAAACTGTGCGTGATCCGATCTTGTGTGGATCTGTCTCCTTTCAAAACCGTGAAACCCAAAACTACGCCGCCCAAAGTCTTCGGCGCCATAGGGCGTCTCGATCAGCAAAAAGGCATTGACGCTCTCATAACTGCGTTCCGCGCGTTACCTGATGAGGATATCTCACTTTTCATCTACGGAAGCGGGATTGAATTTGACCGCTTGAATAGCCTCGCAAACGGTGATCCGCGCATTCAGTTCAAAGGTTTCCAAGATGACCCACTCCGCGCATATGAAGATGTTGATGTGGTCGTTGTTCCATCTCGCTGGGAAGCTTACGGACTTGTAGCAATCGAAGCCCTTTGTGCGAACAGGACAGTCTTATGCGCGAATGTGGACGGCCTTAGAGATCACGAAGAATACGGAGCCCGTCTTTTTGACGGGTATTCCGAACAAGACATCACGTATAACCTCGCCCGCATGATGGCAGACAGCCGATGCGCGTCGCAGAATTCTTTAAATAGTATTGGCGACGACGCGCAAAACGCCTTTGTCTCAGGTTGGAAAAGCCTACTAAAGACGCTCATTAGAAATACGAGCGGTGTTAGCAAAGAAGCAATGGCTGAGGAAACTTTGATAGCGTCAATGAGGCCTTGAAAAGGAAAACAAAGTACATGGCTGCAAAGAAAGGGCGCTAAGCGTTGTCCGAATGTCTGCTTCCCAACCTGAAATTCAATGGAAACGCACTTGCGGCTAACTTCCGCTTTCCGTCGATTCTGCGAAAAAACGACGTGTTGCGAGCGCAGAAAGCGGCGCATTGAACGGGGTTGGGGCGCCTTTCTTGTCAGGCTTTGCGCCTTTGCTGCGGTGCAGGAAAGAGTTTGGCCAGTTTCCGGAGGTTCTGTGCGGTAGCGGCGAGGAGGAATTCGTCATTTGCGCCGCAAGGGCCACGTAATCGGAGCCGCCCCAGACCGAGGATGCGCTTGAGGTGGGCAAAGAGCATTTCGACCTTCTTTCTTAGCTTCATTCAGATGTCGTATTGGCGGGTCTTAGCGATGTCACGGGCAACTTGGCGGGCATCGTCGTGTTCTTCACGGGTTATCTTGTGGGCATCTGCGTTGGGGCAGCACTTGGCTTTAGAGTGACAGGCCTGGCAAACCTCTGTCAGAGCGCGATAGCGGGCAGTACCTTTGCCGGTCGGCCCTCTGTTGGGGTCTGAGTAATTACGCCGGAACTATTTCAAGGCGTGGCCTTCGGGGC
>ERZ1740070.615-NODE-615-length-23882-cov-7.582281_pt1 | contig 23882 bp, 21 predicted proteins | sample MGYA00581734_ERZ1740070 | MGnify/ENA primary metagenome ERZ1740070 (study PRJEB43018, sample SAMN04849744) | marine metagenome | isolation source: floating plastic debris | place: Pacific Ocean | collected 2008-09-01 | study: EMG produced TPA metagenomics assembly...
GCGCTGGCATGCCGCGCTACCGCGCGCCGCGGGAAGACGCGACGGGACTGCCCGTTGTCGAACCGACTCAAGCTGCCGTCAGCATGGCGCTGGGTCGCATCCGCCTGAACCTGTCACACAATACCATGCAAAGGTCTGATGATGCTTGATGAAACTGCCAAGGGTGTCTTCACCATCGCTGCCACACCATTCCTTCCGGATGGCGCGCTTGATCTGGACAGTATTGATCGCATGGTCGACGCATATATCGAAAAAGGTGCCACCGGTTTGACCATTCTGGGCATGATGGGCGAGGCCGGAAAACTGTCGTCCGAGGAATCCCTGACCGTTGTCAAACGCGTCACATCGCGGTGTTCCGTGTCGATTGTCGTCGGAGCTTCTGCGCCCGGGTTCGCCGCGATGACGGCACTGAGCAATGCGGCCATGGATGCGGGCGCAAGCGCTGTGATGGTCGCCCCACCAATGGGTCTTAAGACGGACGCGCAGATCACCGCCTATTTCCACAACACCGCGGATGCTCTGGGTGATATCCCCTTTGTCTTGCAGGATTTTCCGCTTGCCACAGGTGTCCAGATTTCACCGTCCGTCATCCTGAAAATCGTCTCGGACTGTCCCACCTGCGTGATGCTGAAGCACGAGGATTGGCCTGGGCTGGAAAAGATCACCACGCTGCGCGAGGCGTCGGACGCCGGAGAGCGGCGCATTTCGATCCTGTGCGGCAATGGCGGGATGTACCTACTGGAAGAACTGCTGCGCGGGGCGGATGGCGCGATGACCGGCTTTGGTTATCCTGAGATGATGCGCCTTGTGCTGGACGCTTTTTCGTCGGGCGACCTGGACCGTGCGCGGGACATCTTCGACGCATACATGCCCATGATCCGATACGAAGCGCAGCCAGGTATGGGTCTTGCCATCCGCAAGTATTCTTTGGCGCAGCAAGGCATTATCGCCCATCCCACACTGCGCAAACCAGGCGCGGGTTTGAGCAAACACGCGATTGCGGAAATCGATGCGCTTGCCGTTCGGCAGGCGAAGCGCCTTAGCGACTTGGGCCTTTAGGCACAGCGACCTCCGTCAGAGACGCAAGATACGTCGTTTGCCCGAACAGATGTTCGCAGGGCTTTGCACGGAAACTGAAAATAGGCTGCTTTCGAGCGTGCCTGCCGTATTCTGCAATTCCGGAATTCGCCTATGACTGGCTAAGCTAGCATGTCCGCACAGACCGCATGTTCTTTGGTGAATCGTTGTGTTGAAGCGGGAAACTTCACCAGCTTGTCTTGCGGACGGATGGGACGCTCGACAAAGTTACCGCCGCAATTGGGGCAGGTATTGGCAAACCTGTGTTCAGCGCAATCTGCGCAGAATGTGCATTCGAAGGAACAAATCCGCGCGGCAGTGGAGCTCGGCGGCAGGTCCTTATCACAGCATTCGCAACTTGGTTTCAAAATCATCATTTCGGCGTCTCCTACGTACATACACATAGACTATGCATTTTGCTTTTGGCAGAAATGACAAAATGACTGCAAAAACTGCCAAATCTACTTCGAAGCGCGACGATGCAAAGCTGGTTGTATTCGTCGTGTATGCAGATGTCGTGTTGCTTGATCTCGCTGGTCCGTTGCAGGTGTTTTCCTATGCGCGGGACCCAGCCAACAATGCCAATGGCTACGAGTGCGTGGTTGTGTCCGTTGATGGTGGCCTGATCGAGACGAACACTGTTATACCGATCCCCAGCGCACCAATTTCGTCTATTGCTGGGCGCGCCATTCACACACTTGTCGTGGTCGGCGGGGATGGCGCCGTCACCAGTATGGACGATTCAGCACTGATACGCGCGATCAAAACACTGGCCGCTTCGTCTATGCGCGTATGCTCCGTGTGTTCCGGTGCGCTGGTTCTCGCGGCGACCGGGCTTCTGGACGGCAAGCGTGCAGTCACACATTGGAATGATTGCCAAATGCTAGCGGATAGATTTCCCAACGTTCAGGTCGAAATGGACCCGATCTACATCAAGGACAGAGATCTGTAGACGTCTGCCGGGATCACCGCTGGGATCGACATGTCACTGGCGATCGTCTCCGAAGATTATGGCCGGGCCTCGGCCCTTCGGGTTGCCCGAACCATGGTGTCACAGATTGTGCGGTCTGGCGGACAATCGCAATTCAGCCCTGCGTTGCAGCGCCAAGTCAGCGATGTTGAAGGGCGCTTTGCGGCCTTGCATACCTGGATCGATGAGAACCTTGCCGCGCCTTTGTCCGTTGACTTATTGGCCGAACAGGCGGGAATGAGCGCCCGCAACTTTTCGAGACTCTATTCGAAAGGAACAGGGACAACACCTGCAAAAGCGGTTGAGGCGATCCGCATCGAACGCGCACAAAACCTACTTGAGACAACATCTAAAAGCCTAAAGGAGATTGCGACTGCGTGCGGCTTTAAGGATGAGGACCGAATGCGGAGGGCTTTCCTGCGGACCATGAAGGTGTCACCGTCAGAGTACCGCCAGAACTTTCAGACGTCCGCCACGATCTAAAGGGTTGCCCGACAAAACCCGAAACAAGGTTCCGCCACATCACTGCGAATATGTTAACGCACTGCACGAGATGACCTTAGGATGACGGCTTTCGAGGCGCGGACTGCTTGCGTTTCGCTGCTTTAGCCGCTGCCGCGCGAGCGCGGTTCTTCTTGCTGCTTGGCTTTCCCTTTGGCGGAGGTGGTCCTTTTGGGCCCGCACCACGGGGCTTGCGAGGTGCCCGTCTGCCCCCGTTGTCCCGAGATGCGCCCTCTTTGCCAGAGTTCGGTTTCGCAGGTGACGGCGACCCTGATGGTTTGCGTTTCCGCAAGGGGGAGTGCGCTTCGCTCTCTGGCGCATCAGGCTTTGGCTTGGGCGCCCGAGGCTTGCGATCTTCTGGTTTTGGCTTGCGGCGACGTGGTTCCGCTGTGTCGTTCCAGTCAACGGGTTTCGTGGTGCCTTTTCGATGACCTGATTTGGGCTTAGGTCGGTTTTGGTCAGCCCGGTCAGACTTGCCACTTTGAAACTTTGGTAAGTCCGGCGCTTTGTCCAAACGGGTGAGCGCCTTTGTGCCTTCGATCTTCATGTCAGGCCCAATAGTTGAAAGAAACCCGTCCACACTGTCTTGGCGGATTTCCACGTAAGACAGGTCATCCGAAATACGGATCGCGCCAATGTCGTCTTTACTGATACCACCCGCCTTGCAAATCATCGGCAACAGATGACGTGGCGACGCATTCTGATTGCGGCCTTCGCTTACGGAAAACCAGACACTGGGGCCAAATTTCACACGCTTCTTCGGATCACGCGCCTCGATGGCACTGAGGTCTTCCGGCGCAGAGTGACGAAGTTTGTATTGGCGCAGATAGGCTGCGGCGATCTGTTCGGGCGTGAACGCGTTCATCAAGGTCTCAACTGACGCGCGTTCGCTTTCGGTGATCTCAACTTGCCAGTCATCTCCGGCCAGCATGCGTTCCTGATCCTTTGCATCCACATCCGGGGCTGACGGCGCTGACCCCCAATCAGCACTCAGTTTGGCAAACGACAGCAGTCGTTCCGCTTTCTTGCGAGACGATGGCACTACGACCAGTGCACTCACGCCTTTGCGCCCAGCGCGCCCCGTGCGGCCAGACCGGTGCAGCAGCGTCTCGTGGTTGTTGGGCAGTTCGGCATGGACGACCAAATCAAGCTTCGGCAGATCGATCCCCCGCGCGGCCACATCTGTCGCGACACAAACCCGCGCGCGCCCGTCGCGCATGGCTTGCAAGGCGTTAGAACGCTCGCTTTGGGTTAGTTCACCCGACAAAGCCACAACGGAAAACCCGCGATTTGACAAGCGTGTCGTGAGGCGAGACACCATCGCGCGGGTGTTGCAGAACACAATCGCGTTTGGCGCTTCATAGTAGCGCAACACGTTGATGACCGCGTTCTCGCCGTCGCGCGGGGCGACCAGCATCGCGCGATACTCGATATCGGAATGCTGTTTTTTTTCGCTTACGGTTGAGATGCGTTCGGCGTCGCGCTGATACCTTTTGGCAAGGCCGGTGATCGCGCGCGGCACCGTGGCAGAGAACAGCAGCGTTTGGCGGTCTTCCGGTGTCTCGTCGAGAATGAACTCAAGATCTTCCCGAAAACCAAGGTCGAGCATTTCATCAGCTTCATCCAGGACGACCGATCGCACCGCTGTCAGATCAATGGACCCGCGCATAATGTGGTCCCGCAACCGGCCTGGTGTGGCGACCACGATATGCGCCCCGCGCGCCAAGGCGCGTCGTTCATCGCGCACGTCCATGCCACCAACACAGGATGCCAAAGAGGCACCTGCATCGGCATAAAGCCACCCAAGTTCGCGTTTGACCTGCATCGCCAATTCGCGGGTGGGTGCGATGATCAAGGCAAGCGGTGCTGCCGCTGCGCCAAACGTATCTTCCGCACCCAGCACCGTTGGCGCGATCGCCAGTCCAAAACCGACGGTTTTGCCAGACCCGGTTTGAGCCGAAACCAAAAGATCCCGCCCTTCCAATTCAGGTTGGGTGACCGCCAGCTGAACAGGCGTCAAAGTTTCGTAGCCCTTGCGGGCAAGCACATCGGCAATTGTTTTTTTCAAGGCGGAAGGTCTTTGTATTGGCACGGCGTCACGCGGCACGCTTAGCAGTGCACGGGCTTCGCCTAAGAAGGAAGACCCCGCCGTATCGCGTGCGGTGCGGTTTGTATAGTGCGACGTGTTGTGTCTGCGACCAATCCTTCGCTACGGGAGTTGCTCTGATATCAGTGCACGCGCCGCGATCGCATAACGGAGTTGGAACAGGCATGTCGCAAAATTGTTGACAAATGCACGTCCTCCCATGCAGCGTTTTAGGTGACATACGACATGAAGGCGTTTCGGTGGTGGCTTCGCAAAACTCAAAATGCTTAGGACGCCGGGCGACAGGCTGCGACCTGGTCGTCTGACCTAAGGCTGATCTTCTGATCCACTACGGCCCGATGCCAGTCGGGCGTGTTCTACACCTTCTTTTTTGCAGTTGGCTTTCATGTTCACGACAAACGGATTTCGACTTGCCGTCGACATAGGCGGGACGTTCACCGATACCGTTCTTGCCGACCCGCAGGGGCAGATCGTCGCCACAACAAAGACGCCAACTACGCCTCAAGACCCGTCCCGCGGCGCACTTGAGGGCGCGCGGCGCGTCATTGCGCAAAGCGATGCGGACTGGTCCTCGATCACAGGCTTTATCCACGGCACAACACTTGCCACAAATGCCCTGATCGAACGGCGCGGGGCGCGTGTGGCAACTGTCACAACCGACGGCTTTCGCGACATCCTCGAAATCGCATATGAGCGCCGCTACAGCCAATATGACATCAACCTCGTCAAACCCGATCTGATCGTCCCTAGGGCGTGTGCGTTTACCATTGGTGGGCGCATGGACGCTAAGGGGCGGGAATTGCAGCCTCTGGATGAAGGTGCCATTCCAAAGCTCGTGGACCAAATCGCAGGAAGCGGTGCAGAGGCGGTGGCGATTTGCCTGATGCATGCCTACGCAAACCCGGACCACGAACGTCGATTGCGGGAACTCCTGCAAAAGGCGCTGCCCGAGTTGGTCATTTCGGTGTCGCACGAGGTAAGTCCCGAAGCCCGCGAATTTGACAGGCTCTCAACCACCATCGCCAATGCTTACATCCAGCCGTTGATGGCCCGGTACCTTTCGAGTTTTCGCACGCGCTTTGTTGATGAGGGGCTGACCTGCCCCATCCTGATGATGACAGCGGGTGGCGGCATGACAACGATTGAAACCGCAGCCCGCCTGCCGATCCGGCTCGTGGAATCCGGTCCAGCGGGAGGGGCCATTTTGGCCGCGCGGATCGCCGCAAAAACAGGCCCGCGCGAGGTGCTCAGTTTTGATATGGGCGGCACAACCGCCAAGCTCTGCCTCATCGATGACTATCGCCCGCAGACCGCACGGAAATTCGAAATCGCGCGGGCGGCACGGTTTGTCAAAGGGTCGGGTATGCCGGTGCGTATTCCGGTCATCGAGATGATCGAGATCGGCGCGGGCGGCGGCTCAATCGCGCGTGTCGACCGGTTGAGGCGCTTGCAGATCGGACCAGAAAGCGCCGGATCAGAGCCGGGACCTGCCGCATTCGGTAGAGGTGGTACGCAGCCAACCGTAACAGATGCAGACATCGCACAAGGCTTGGTAGACCCAGATCGCTTTGCCGAAGGCCGCCTTGCGATTGACGGTTATGCCGCTGAAACCGCGCTTGAGACCAACGTTGGCAACGCACTAGGGCTTAACAACGGCGAGGCGGCCTTGGGCGTGAGCGAGATCGTTGATGAAAACATGGCAGCCGCAGGCCGGATGCACGCCGTAGAATCGGGGAAGGATTTAGGATCACGGCTTATGATTGCATTTGGCGGGAACGGACCGTTGCATGCGACCCGCGTTGCCCGCAAGGCGCAGGTGGATAGTATCCTGATCCCGCGCGATCCCGGTGTTGGGTCGGCTGTGGGTTTTCTGTTTGCACCCGTGTCGTTCGAGATCATCCGGTCGCGATACACGACGCTTGAGGCGCTCAATTTGGACGACTTAAATGCCTTCTTTGAAGCAATGCGCACTGAGGCCTGCGCGGTGGTGCGCGCAGGCGCACCGGAGGGTGACCTCATCGAGCGACGGCACGCCTTTATGCGCTATCAGGGGCAAGGTCACGAGATCGAAGTGCCCTTGCCCAATCGTCTCTTGGTAGACGCGGACATCCAGAAACTGCGGGCAGGTTTTGACGCACACTACAGCCGTCAATTCAGCCGCACCGTCCCCGGTATGACAATTGAGGTCTTGAACTGGGCGCTCTCGATTTCCTCGCATCCGCCCGGTTTGGACAGCTACCCGTCGACCGCTGCAAGACAGGCGGCGATCCCGACAGGCAAACGGTCAATCCTGTGCGACGTCGCTGGGACCTGGCGGGAGGCAAACACCTATGACCGTTCAGCGCTTATGCCAGGCGATCAACTATCCGGCCCAGCGCTTATCGTAGAGCCGCAATCGACAACCTTGGTGAGTGCCGATTTCTCGGCAGAGATGGATGGCGGCGGGAACATCTGGCTTACGCGCATCAAAGGGGACCTCCAATGAAACCATCAGATACCAAGCTTCAGGTTATGTGGAACCGCCTGCTGGCTGTGGTCGAAGAACAAGGTCAGGCGCTTATCCGCGCCGCCTTTTCCCCAATCGTGCGGGAATGCGGTGATATCTCTGCGGGGATCTTCGATCTGCAAGGCCGAATGCTGGCGCAGGCCGTAACGGGGACACCGGGGCACATCAATACGATGGCCGAAGCCGTAAAAACACTGCACAGCCGGTTTAATATTCAGGACATGCGGCCCGGCGACATCTACATGACCAATGATCCCTGGATCGCCTCTGGTCATCTGAATGATTTTCTTCTGATGATGCCTGCCTTTCACAAAGGACAGGTCGTCGGGTTCACGTCCTGCACCTCGCATCTGATTGATCTGGGCGGTCTTGGCATGGGGCCCGAGGGCGCGGATATCTATGATGAGGGTCTTTTGGTTCCGCCATGTAAGCTGGTCGATGGCGGTACGCTCAACGCGCTGTTGATGGAGATTGTCAAAGCCAATTCGCGCAAACCGATCGCAAATGAAGGGGACATCTACGCGTTGATTGCCTGCTGTGAAACCGGGGCCGCCCGGTTGGCAGCGATGATGGACGAATTTGGCATCGATCATCTGGATGACCTAGCCGAATACATCATCGACACGTCCTATCGCGGGACAGTCGATGAAATTGCGCGATTGCCAAAAGGGACGTGGCGAAACGTGCTCACCGTGGACGGCTATGAAACCGAGATTGAGCTGCGCGCGGCGCTGACCGTGACCGATGATCACCTATTGCTGGACTTTGACGGCACGTCCGGCCTGTCGAAGAAAGGCATCAACGTACCTTTGAACTACGCAACGGCCTATTCGGTTTTCGCGCTGCGCTGCATTATCGGGCCAGACGTTCCGAACAACACAGGGTCGCTGGCCCCGTTTCGCGTCACCGCGCCCGCAAATTGCATCCTGAATGCCCAGCATCCAGCCCCTGTTGCGATGCGGCATACGTTGGGCCAAATGACGCCCGACCTTGTTTATGGCTGCCTGTCGCAGGCGCTTCCCGGTCAGGTGCCGGCGGAAGGGGCGTCTTGCATGTACGATCTTCCGCTGCGGCATGTACCAGAGACCGTGTCGCAAGGGGGCACACAGTTTGCATTGGAGCTCGTGTTCAGCGGCGGCACTGGGGCACGCCCCGAACTCGATGGCCTGTCTGCCACAGCGTTTCCGTCGGGCGTATGGGGGTCTCAGGTGGAAACGACGGAAGCAGCAGCACCAGTGCTGATCACACGGCGAGACCTGAGGCCAGACAGTGGCGGGGCTGGCAAAACGTGCGGTGGGTTGGGACAGCGCATCGAAATGCGCTCCCTGACCGATGAAGACATAATGGTGTTCTTGTCCGTCGAACGTCTCCGCAACCCCGCGCGCGGTCGGTTTGGCGGGCAATCTGGCGCCGTTGGGCGGATCCGCATTGGTGAAGACGGTCAAGATCTGCCCGGCAAGGGCGAGGTTCGCGTTCCAGCGGGTGAAACGCTGATTTTCGAAACTCCGGGCGGGGGTGGTTTTGGTGATCCACGAGACAGACCGCACAAGGAGATAGCGCATGATCTGGAAGAGGGGTTGATCAGCCCTGACGCCGCGCGTGAGACATATGGGTTTGCGCCATGATCAAAGCCGTCACTCACGTCGCCCAGATGTCACCCTACGCACTGGCTTCGTTGCAAGCACCGCCCGGCAAACGGCTGATCTCTTTGTCCCAGAACGAAAGTCTGCGCCCACCCAGTCCGCACGCTATAGAGGCCGCAGCAAGGGCATTGACCTCTGGCAACCTCTATCCCGATCCAGAGTGGTCAGAGCTAACAGCCGCTCTGGCCGAGCTTCACGGCATCCCGGCGGCGCAAATCGTCTGCGGCAGCGGATCGATGGAGTTGATCGCGTGTCTGACAAAGGCATTTGCCGACGAACAAGGCCGCGTGCTCGCCCCCGCCAATGCCTATCCGTTTTTCAAAACGGCGGCACATCTCGCACGTGCCGGCTTTGATACCGCGCCCGAGGCACATGGAACCGTTTCGGTTGATGCCCTGCTGTCCACTATTCGCCCGGATACGCGTATCGTCTTTGTCGCGAACCCCGCAAACCCGACCGGGACGCGCATCTCGCGACAGGAATTGTTGCGCTTGCGCGATGTGATGCCAGAGGACGTGTTGCTTGTCATCGACGAAGCCTATGGAGAGTTTGCAGACCACCTGCACGAGCCGATGTTCGATCTGGTCGAGCGCGGCAATACCGTGGTTCTGCGCACATTCTCAAAGGCTTACGGGTTGGCCGCAATGCGGGTCGGTTGGGGCCTGTTTCCGCCAGCAATCGCAGCAGAGATCCGCAAAGTGATGAACCCGAACAACGTATCCGCTGCGGCACAATCCGCGGCGACAGCAGCGGTTCAAGATCAGGCCTTCATGCTTGAAACCTGCGCCATAACCAGCACGCGGCGGGACGCGTTCATCTCTCGCCTTCGCAGCGCTGGGTTCAAAGTTGCTGACAGTTTCACAAACTTCGCTCTCGTTCGCTTTGGTACAGCGGGCGCGGCTAAATCTGCAGACGCGGCGCTACAGTCAGAAGGTGTTATCGCCCGTGCCCAAGCCGGTGCGGGACTGCCGAGCTGTTTACGTTTCACCATCGGAAGTGAAGACGCGCTTGATCTGGCAGCAGACCTTCTGGACCGCTGGGCACAGGAGCAAAGCGCATGAGCCAATCAAGAGGGCGCGCCCGTTTTGGCATTCTGGTGCCGTTTACGAACACCAACCTGGAACCGGACATGGGGCTTCTTCGCCCCGACGGTGTGTCGCTGCATTTTGCGCGCATGGGAGGGTACGATCAGGATGAAATTCCCGACGCCGCACAGATGCACGGGTTGGGCGCCACTGGCCTTGCGGAGCCACTAAAGCTGCTGCAAGGGGTGCGGCCGGATGTGATCCTTTATGGCTGCACATCCGCAACACTGACCCATGGCATGGCGTTCGACCGCTCGCTTGCTGCGCGGATCAAGGCCGAAAGCGGTGCGCATACGGTCACCGCAGCAGGCGCATTGGTGCATGTTTTGAAGTCCCTTGATGTAACTCGTATCGGATTTGCGTCGCCTTACATTGCTGCCATCAATGACATGGCTGTCACCTTCCTTGCAGAGGCAGGCGCTCAGACCGTTGCACGTTCAGAGGTCAGGGACGTTCTTGATAACTACGGCCAAGGCGCGTTGAGCACACAGGCTGTATATGATCTTGGTTTGAAGGCCAATCAACCCGATGCAGAAGCGGTCGTTTTGTCGTGTACGGACATGCGCAGCGTTGAAATCATTGCAGCGCTTGAACATGACATCGGCAAACCGGTGATCACTTCGAACCAAGCCATGATGCTTCAGGCGCTGCAACTTGCAGGTATCAACGACGCCGTGCCGGGGTATGGTGCCCTGTTGGAACGGAGCCGACCATGACATTTGAAGCCATCGCGGCGTTTGCGCTGGGGGATCTGGCCATACCGGAACACGCCCTTGATATGGCGGCCACCCTCTTGATTGACACTGTCGGCGTCGCAGCCGGGGCATCCGACCTTGAGGTCGCACATATCGCGCGCGATCACGTCTGTGCCTTCCACGCGGCTGGCGCACCCGAGCATTCCGCCAGCCTTCTGTTTGATGGTCGCGAAGTGTCTATCCCTGGGGCGGCTTTCGCGACGGCTACTCAGATCGACAACCTCGACGCCCATGACGGTTACAACCCAACCAAAGGCCATATCGGGTGTGCGGTTGTGCCTGCTCTATTTGCCTTCGCCGAAGCCCAGCGCAACCTGCTGGGGCGCGACGCGTTGGCTGCGATGGTGATGTCCTACGAGATCGCAGCGCGCGCGGGCATCGCGCTTCACGCGTCAGTCAGTGATTATCACACATCGGGGGCTTGGAACGCGTTGGGCGTGGCGGCTCTGGCCTGTCGGCTACGCGGCGCGACACCAGACCAATTGCGGCACGCGTTTGGGATCGCCGAATACCACGGCCCCCGCAGCCAGATGATGCGAGAGATTGCCAATCCAACAATGCTGCACGATGGGTCCGGCATGGGTGCGATGGTCGGCGCGATGGCCGCATTGATGGCGATGCAGGGCTTTACTGGCGCCCCTGCCCTTACGGTTGAAAGCCAAGACGCAGCGCAGCATTGGGACGACCTTGGCACGCGGTGGACGATCGCCGAGAACTACATCAAACCGTATCCGATTTGTCGTTGGGCGCATGCCGCCCTTGATGCCGTCACGTGGCTTATCACCGAATACGACCTTCAGGCGAAAGATGTCGCGCGTGTCGAGGTCAACACTTTTGCTGAGTCTGCAGCGCTTTTCCCAGGCATTCCAACGACCACCTCACAAGCGCAGTACTCTTTGCCCTTCGCGTTGGCCGCTTTGCTGGTGCATGGCAAGATCAGCCCCAATGAGATCACAGATGCGGGTCTAACCGATCCCAATGTGGCTGCATTGGTCCCACGGATCACGGTGCAGGAAGACGCACGCTATTCTGATCGATTTCCGGCGGGGAGATGGTCTGACGTAACCATTGAGCTTCGCGACGGCACGCGCTTGGCCTCGGGCGAATCCAATGCAAGAGGCGGTCCGGAAGCCCCCATGGCGATGCAGGAAGTCGAAGCGAAGTTCCACGTGATGACCGCAGCGCTACCGGAACCACGCCGCAAGAGGATATGGACGATGCGCGACAGGTTGCTGGAACCCGACGCAACCTTCGAAGAGCTTGCGCAGGTTGTGCGCCCCTCAATTGAGCGTCCCCATGCCTGACCTCTTGCGCATCCTTCTGCACAACAGCGAAACGGCATCCTTTGCGCGACAGTTACGCGGCGCTTTTCCCAACACTGACATCGCCGAGTGCAACAGCTACGACGACCTGCCCACAGACGTGGCGCGCTTCAAACCCGACATCGTTTACTCGGTGCGGTTTGCGGGCACGCCCGGCTTTCCGCGCGATGCATTGTTCGGCCCAGGTGGTCCAAGATGGGTGGCCAATGGCGGGGCCGGAACAGACCATTTCGGTCAGTGGGACCCGACAAAAGTGACCGTGACCAATGCGGCAGGTGTGGCGGCCGACATGATGGCCGAATACGTGTTGGGATGTTTCCTACATTTCACGCTCGATATTGCGGGCCTTCAGTCAGACAAATCTGCGCGCCGCTGGACCGCCCGGACTGTGGCCCCGCTTTTTGGCAAGACGGTGCTTATCATCGGTTTAGGCCACACGGGTCGCGCGATTGCCAAGCGGGCAAAAGCGTTCGGAATGACCGTTTTGGGCACACGCGCGCGACCTCAGGTGATGGAAGATGTGGACGAGGTGCACGCATCTGACACTCTTCATGCGCTCCTGCCCAGGGCCGATTTCATTGCAATCTCAACACCGCTGACCGCAGAAACCAAAAGTCTGATCTCAAGCGCGGAAATGGCTGCCATGAAGCCGGGCGTCATTCTGGCTGACGTGTCGCGCGGCGGCGTGGTGGATCAGTCCGTTTTGTACGAAGCGCTTGTAAGCGGTCACGTGGCAAATGCCGCGCTGGACGTTTTTGAGACGGAACCGTTGCCCGCGGATAGCCCGCTCTGGGCGTTGGACAACGTGATCATTTCGCCGCATTGCTCATCGGTGTTTGCGGAATGGGAAGAGGCTTCGTTCCAGCTGTTTCTGGACAATCTCGGTCGCTGGACCCGTGGAGAAAGGCTGTCCAACATAGTGGATCCGGTGCGCGGGTATTGACCAAGAGTTAGGAACTGTTCTCTTGATGCTCATACCGACATGGCGTGATTATTCATTACCCAGGTTCCACGGCGCCCTTCGAAACCCACAGCCGCAATCGTGCACGCGCAGGACACAGCTCTGTCGCCACGGCAACCGTGGTAGCAGTCGTTCGCCAGAAGAGCGTTTAGGTCTACGTGGTCGGTTGATGAGTACCAACCGATGAATCCATAGCGCCATGACCAACCCTGACACTTTAGAAAAACGGCCACCCATTAATGCAACAATGGATGCGCTCGAATTCGAACGCTGGTATTGGCCCGTGGATGCGCTGAAAGAGTTTTGCCAACGACTAAACGTCCCCGCCTCAGGATCGAAAGCGGAGCTAAGAGAGCGCGTGGCATTTTCATTGCGCAACCCAGGGAAAGTGCCCCCCAAATCGCGGCGAAAACCCAGAAGCCAGAAGTTTAACTGGGCAAAGGAACAACTGGCGCGCGACACAAGGATTACCGATGACGTCAGCTTTGGTCCGAATGTCAGGAGCTTCTTCAAGTCTGAGATCGGGGCCCGATTTGTCTGTCATTCGGACTTTATGGACTGGATGCGGGCAAACGCAGGGGCAACGCTGGGTGACGCAATCGAGGCGTGGCATCTGCTTGAACAGCGAAAGGACGATCCGTCGTTCCGTCGCGAAATAGCGGCTTGCAACAATTACCTTCAGTACTTGAGAGATGCCCGCGATCAGGTCGCCGGTATGTCATTGGAAGACGCCAAGACCTGCTGGGACTACAAAAAGATGAGGCCTGCCAAAGATGGCATTGTCGTTTTTGAGATGTCCGACATGGAGTGTCTATCTTAGCCCGGCTTCGCGCACATCCAGCGAACGCACCCTTGCCTTTCGTGCTGTTGAAACCTCACAATTCTTAATTACCGGTTATCGAAACCGAGCGAAGTCTCAGAGAAAGGCGCCACAAAGCGCAGTTTTTGCAAATTTCTTGCAAAAATCTTGCGGGAAACTCGCACATCGGTCGGCTCTGATACTTCATATTTGGCATCAGTCGAAACTCAAAATGAAAGGTCAGACCCCGATGCGCCGTCATTCCTTGGTTGTTCCCAGTATCGCACTCCTCACCGTCCTTGCATCCCCTGTCACCGCACAGTCCTTTGGACAATGTGGCAAGCACAAGTCTGACGCCTACGGGACGCACAACCCCGAGGAACTTACAATTTGCAGCCATATTGACAGGATGAGGCAAGGTGAGACGCATCCTGTTCTGGGGTTCATCGGATACATCGAGTCAAAGGCTGGAAATCACGACACAGCACGCGAGATTTTCAGCACCCTTGCCGATGAGGGTAACGCGCAGGCGATGACGTGGATGGCTTGGATGGAAGACAATGGCCTGGGCGGGCCTGAGGATGCCACCGCTGCCGCCGAATGGGAGCGCCTGTCCATGGAAGCTGGCAGCTCTGTCGGGGCGTTCAATTATGGGCTGGATATTTTGCGCGGTCGCGGTGTCACCTATGACGAGGATTTGGGCCGCAAGATTATCGAGCGCGCAGCTGAACTTGGCGATAGCTCTGCGCAGCATCTGATCGACAATGACTTCGATCTCGACAGCGTCACACCCGATGCTGACGAATGGAAGTACGAGAAGAAACTTTTCTAGCACAGACACCAAATCGCATGAGCGATGAACGCACCGGTTCAACCGGCATGCGGCAGCGCAGGCGTGCATCGCCGCTGCGCAGGAACTTCAGTACATCATCTAAAGGAGGACATGATGAACAAACTGACACGCCGTGAGGGGCTCGCGACCATTGGCACCACTGTTGCGGCCGTGGCTCTAGGGGCCAACGCGAGCAAGGCTGCCACTCAGGTGGCGGCCTCTTTCGATCAATCGAATATCAAATGGAACACGTTAGAGGGAATCGACCACCTTTGGTACCACGTGCTTAACGTGGATCGGGACCTCAAAGTCGTCGACGTGTTGCTGAAATTCGCCGCCAACGAAAAAGTCATTCTGCATAAACACCACGCAGATTACAGCACCTTCATCATCCAAGGCGAATTGCGGTTGTATGATGCGGACGGTCAATTGACCGAAGTCCGCCCAACCGCGAGCTTTGTTCAGAAAATTGCCGGCGGCGCGCCACATACCGAAGGCGGTGGCGACGAAGACTGTATCGCTTGGTTTAGCAACAAAGGTACCGATGGACTGATTTACGAGATCTTGGGGCCAAATGGCGAAACGCTGGGCACTCTTGGCCTGCCCGAGTTCGAAGCCTTAATGCAGGCGCAAGACGAACCAGTGCAGCCCATAATCCCAGGCTAATATGAGGCGTCTTCTCTAAGACCGAACGGTTTGGCTGCCAGATCGCTGAGCCACTTGGGATTTTAAGTAAATTTTTGTCCTATCGGAGCAGACTTTTTAGCTTGCGAAGCGTTCAAGCTTTACTGGTGTTCCGCGTGTACGCGCTGAGTCTTGGGTAGCCAATTCGCACAATTGCGGCGCACATTACTGTATCTGGGGGGTAGCTGTGATGCGCTGCACTTGCTCAAAGCCAATGATGCTACGCTTATGACTTCATCAACCTTGTCCCGACTGCCAGTGTCGTTCTTGGAACGGTGATCCTACGCAATACCACTTCAGTTAGAGAGGCTTTCTGCATAGTCGTCGTAACCCACGGTGTGTTCATCGCCTAAACACGTTTTGACGTCCGGCAAAACCTTTTGACCGATGGGTTGTTGGCCAGTGACGTTGCCCCCTGAAATCAGGCCATGGAAGTGTTACTTTTCCGCCCGTCGCACGTATGAGTTTCAAATCGAAGTGGCACTGTGTAACAGCGACGCTCGTTTGCCACGCTCGTCTCAAGAGTTGTTTTCCAAGATACTCACAGCAAAAGGCACTTCCGCATCTCGGCGCTGAGACGGACAGTCTCGTGCGCGATGATGAGAACCCGGCCATCTGTTTCAAAGTCTGCGGTCACGCCGTCCACAACTTTTTTCGAAAGAGGTGTGATCCCCAAAACATCGTAGTTCGACGCAGCACCAGTCTGTCGTGCAAGAAGGTCCCGTGACCGATCAACATGAGGGTCGATGTCATGCAGCATGACAGGCAGGTGACTGTAATACTTGATTGCGAATTCGTCGGTTTTGCTGATGGCACCCAAGTGGATGTTGCTCCCGACGGACCACCATCTTACATGCTCGCGCTCTTTGACTGTGCCGGGCAATTGATGAGCGCTGTCTGCTGGGTGCCCAGCCAAATAAAGCTCGGAAACTGGCGGGGTGCTTTGCAACATAAGCTGAAAGAATTTCGCCAAACCGATTTGATCGTGGCTGTAGGTCATGTTTCGATGCCACCCAAGGTGCTTCATGAGGTGCGACCCATCGAAGGGCGACAATAGAATGACGTTGATAGGTTGCGGCAGATGAAGATTTGTTTTGCCCGGAACAACAGAAAAGTCGTCTGTATGTAAGTCGCACACAGTTCTGCGCGTCAAAGGCGCCGCCGATGCATCGGCCTGGCCATGAATACCGAAGATGTAAATCGCGTTTGAGGCGATGAAAACGAGTGAAACCGCACAGGTGGTTTGAACGGTTTTCATGAGCGGCGACCGTTTACTCGAACGCCACAACACAACACAGGCCGCAAGACTGCTCAATGCAAGAAGCACGACGCCCAGATGCGCCATAACGTATTCAAAGCCAAGACTGAGAAGATCTGAGCCGATAAACCCGTAGAAAACAAATTGACCCACCCCCAGACACACACCCATGGCGGATGCTGGCACAAATCCTAACAGCTTCATCCTGGCTGTTCCTGCCAGGAAGGGCGCAACCCATGCAACAGGTCCCAGGAGGCGTGCGGCGATGATGAACGGAACCCCATGCTTGCTTATAAGGTACTCTCCTTGCCGCAAGGCCTTGCGGGTACTTCGCCGGACAAGAAGGTATCTTCGCAGTTCCGGCCCATATGTGCGCCCAATCCAATAGCTGATGAGGTCGCCGCTCCACGCCGCGCAAAAGACCACAACGACGGGCACCAAAGAGCCCCCGGAACCGGCAATCGCACCTGCAGCAAGAAAGGCCACTTCTCCAATCACAAAGGCATTTAACCCAACAAGCGCGTCTCCAAACGCGATGGCGCCTAAAGCCAATAGAGCGACGACACCGTCTAGGGCCATGATCCAATCATGCATGGCGCAAACCTATTGATAATGGCCGAATGGGTAGTCGATTTCCCGATCTCTGATTTCTCCAACCAAAGCGCGATGCAGATTTGCCTTCAGATAGATAAGTCCTGTTGCCACAAAGCCGTCTTGCTCAAGGCGGCGTGGATCGAACGAGAATTTGGACTGTAAAACGCGGTTTGGTTGTTTGTTAAGGCGAAACGCCTTGAGCACGTAGTTGCAGTCTTCGCACAGGCTGATTTCAGGGTCGAACCCGCCAATGGCGACATGGATGTCAGGCGTTGAAAACAAGCACGCGCCCACGGCAGTTGGGTACACAAAGGAGGAGGCTTTGATACCCAAATTGAACGCGCCAAAACCCACGCGGTAGTGCCAGCGCAACCCATCAGCTGACATTTGCGGAATTCCAACGCCTGCGCCCGCCCTATCGAGTTCAGCGACACTTTCCGCCAAAAAATCGTTTTTCAAACGGGTATCAGCATCAAGAAACAGTAAGCGCCTGCCTGATGCGGCGGATGCCCCAGTGTTGCGGCCAAGACTGACACCGCGATCATTCATTTCGATGATCTGGTACCGCGCGAACAGGTGTTTGCGCGCATTCGAGATCGCAACCGTCCGGTCTTGGCTCTGACTGTCCACATGAATGACCTCAAAGTCCTGAAAAGACTGCGCGAGCAGATCATCCAAAAGTCGGGGTAACCGGGCCTCTTCGTTCAGGGTGATGATAATAATCGACAGGCCACATGTGATCATTGCTCGTCTCCGCTGGTATCACCAACACCCATGCGTGACCCACCTCGCAACGACTTCGCCGCAAAGCTACATTTTTGTAAGTTTGGCGTTAGGCAACGGCCATTCGGAGTGTCTAGCTCTTCCGCGTTGAAAGAGACGAAGGAAAGATCATGACACGCGACACGTTTGCACATTCAATTGTAGCTGCTGCTCTCATCTTGTTTGCAGGAACATCGTTTGCGCTCGCGAATGCGAATACCGCTTCCGAGCGTTTGAGCGCCGAGGAAGCCATCGCCATTGCTCTCGCCGCCCAGCCCGGAACAATTGGTGAGGCTGAATTGGATACATTTAAGGGTAAGCCAGCTTATGACATCGAGGTTATCAATGACGCCGGCGATGAAATCGAGTTCAAGATTGATGCCGCAAACGGCGAAATCCTGAATGTCTGGACGGATGATGATCCAAGCGATGATCCGGTATCGGCGAACAACACAAGCGCTGGCGACTAAGGCATCACTCTTAAGCAGGCACCTTCCGAGACCAGAACATGCGTGTTTTCGCGCTAGGCCGCTAAAGTGTCTACCAAAACGGAGTTTGGAAGCTTTGGCGGCAAAACAGTTCAGACACATCGAGTTACTGAAAGACCATCGCGATGATCGCATTTTTTCATCGCGAAGGTCACACATACAGCGCGTCCAACACCACATTGGGATGCATCAAGCGCCGCAAGCATAAGAAACGTTGAGCGCGACGCGGTATGTCGCATGACATCGAAGACGTATGGCTCGCTGTGGTTGCGCCAAAGACGTCTTTCAAACGCCGCGTGCACAGTTCATGTTCTCACGCATGGTTCAAGCACATCGGAAGATACCACAAATTGTCCTTGTGTCCGGCGCGCCAGGAGCTGGAAAAACAACCCTTGCTGTACCTTTAGCTGCAGAACTTGGTTTTCCACTCTTTTCCAAAGACTTCATCAAAGAGACACTCGTTGATGAACTTGGCGCAGCGCAGGGTTCAATAGAGAGTAACCGAAAAATAGGAAGCGCTGCGATGGAGTTGATCTGGTCGCTCGCACGCCAAGCACCGTTTGCCGTTCTTGAAGCGAACTTTCGGCCCAAAAACGCATATGAGATCGGAAAAATCAGAGGGTTGAGGGCAAATCTGGTTGAAGTGCATTGCCATTGTGGCCCCGAGGAGGCTGCCCGCAGGTTTAAAGCGCGCGCGGCATCGCCCCAGAATCATGCCGCACATCCAATGAGGGAACTGACGGCAGACCTGCTTAACGAATACGATAGACCTTTGAACCTTGGTCCACTTCTAGAAGTCGATACGAAACATCCCGTCGACACCGTAGAACTCGCGCAAAAGGTGCGTACTGCATTTGGACACTTTTGATCTGTTCCGCACGTGATCCGAGTTTCGCGCTAAAACGGACATCCACTTCGAACCTGTTTGGGTGCCTCTACAGTCAAAGGCATTAGCGCCACTGCACGAGATGTTCAGCGACAGCCTGATAAGCGGGCAGCGACGTCGGGTCTATGAAACCGTTCTGTGCGCGGGGGTAAGACGCCAAACGAACCAAGACCATATCTGCGGTTGGATCGATGTAAATGGTCTGGCCATGCACTCCACGCGCGGCAAAAGCTCCGTGATCATTGTGGAAAACCCACCACTGGCTGGTGTAACTGCCATTACCAAAGGTTGGGAACCCGTTGCCAAACTTTGACCTGTCGCCTCCTGCGCGGATATTCTCAACAACTTCGGCCGGAAACAGGCGCTCACCGTTCATCTCGCCAGCGTTCAGCATGAGTTGGCCCAGACGCCCAAGATCGCGAAGGCCAGCGGTAATGCCACCCCCGGCAAAGGGAACGCCTTTTCCATCGACCGTTTGATAGGCATCCTGTTCAACGCCAATTCTGCGCCACAGACGATCCGAGGCAAGCTCGGTCACGGATTGTCCCGACACGCGACTGATGATCCAACCCAGCATATCGGAATTGATTGTTTTGTAGTGGAATTCGTCGCCGTGATTTCCTTCGGGTTCAACCTGCTGAAGATACTCCCAGTAACCATCTGGGCCTTCGTAGTCCGCCGGCTTGGGCAGCGGACTGGCCGCGGCAGAGTAAAGCCAGATATCAGCATTGGGGTCAGAGTAATCCTCTGAATATTTGACACCTGTCGTCATATCCATAACCTGCCGCACCGTGGCCGAGGCAAAGGCACTTCCCTCAATCTCGGGAATAATGTTCCGCACGAGCAACCCATCGTTGAGCGTGCCTTCGACCACCATGATTTCGGCAAGAAGCCCAGTGAAAGACTTCGTCATCGACATGATCGCATGCTTGCCGTCTTCTTCGAGGCAGCCGAAATAACGTTCATAGACGACTTCGCCTTTGTGAAGGATCAGCATGCCGTCTGTATAGTTGGCATAGAGCGACTCTTCCCACGTCATTTCATCGGTGGTGCCTTGAGGTCGGAAGGCAATCGCGTCGATCTGCTGTCGCATGTCAGCGAATTCTGCTGGCGGCAGATAGTCCAATGGGACTGGAGCCCCAAGACCCCGGCTAATCTCCTCTGTAGGCAGAAATTCTCGGAGGTGGCAGACTGACCAACGCAGCCGCGGGAAGCTAAAATATACGCTGTCGGGTTGGGTGATCACCTTGTCCGGCGGCGGAGGGAAGCCTTCCATCCAACCCATAACGCGAGGATCCGATTGTCGTGCCGACAGGACATCAGATTGCGCAAGAACGGGGCCGGAGAAAAATGTTGCGAAGAGTGCGAGCACTCCAATCGTTAGATCCGAGCGGTTCATATCCAGCTTCCTTGTAAGCGATCTGCTGTGGTGTTCTCGAAAACTAGCGCAATCTTATCACATTTCGTGCAGGTGGCGCGGTACTATGTACGACAGAGTGTCCTCTTCGCAGTGAACGCTCGGGCCGCGTCCTTGAGCGAGCGACTGCTATCGCGGCCCGAAACTTGCAATGACTTGCGCCCATTGATCGGCGTCATCGAACGAACCACTGAAAAGGTTTTTGTTCAAAAGTTAAGGATATGTTTAGGATCTGCTCGGGCAGTTGCTATGTGCCACAGTCCGATAAGATTACCTTTTAAGCGACCTGCACGATCAATATGAGGTTCAGGCCGAAGTGACTTGGCAGTGTTTGCAAGAAGGTTTCGCACCGCTTGCGACGCTGCCCGATTCCATGCCACCGTGCCTTTTCTAACAAGATAAAAGGGATTTACGATCTGGGAATACCCAAGCCGCAGTCCAGGTGTGCGTCCTGACTTTACACCCATGTGGACACCACAAAGACTGTCAGCGCGAACGATGCGTCCGTAGGGTGCAAGAAGCCTGCTGAAATCCACGTCCTCCCACCACGAATACAACGGCAAGTTTTCGTCAAGCCTGATGAGTGGCTCCTGAAGCGCGGCGCAACGCACGGCCATGTTGCATCCATAGGCGTTATAGACAGGTGTGATGGCGTCGCTCTGCGTGGTTGGCCCGTTGGCTGCGATTTGGAATGCCTCATCAAAGGTTAGGCCTTCAGTTAGGATCCCATCGGCAAGCACTTTCCCGGTGGCCATGACGATATCTGGGTTCTGTACAAAGAGCTTTTCTAACTCTTCCAAGTAGTCATCACAGGGTACGAAATCGTCATCAAAAAACATCAAGACGTCATCAGCTGTGCACCGATCTATTATGTGGTTGCGTTGCTGTGTCAGACCGCGTGCAGTTGTAAGGATTTCGAGAGGCACCTTTTGCGTTACAGCGCCTTCGTGATCCGCATCGCTAATCGCACTGATGATTATCCGGTCGGGTAGACGTGTTTGGCCCTCAAGATGAGCAACCGTCCGCGCAAGCACGTCAGCGCGGCCAGTGGTGGCAAAGCCGACGGTCAACCGAAAACTTGGACCAGAATGATTATCTTCAGAAATGACGCTGTGCATTTCTAATTTCCTTATATTGCGTAAATCTAACGAAAATCATGTCCATGACGCAGGCCATGATGCTGAAGGATGAAAGACGGACTTGCTCAATTTCATGCGGGAAACGTGACCCGCGACGCACATTTCGAAACAGGACGGCTGGCGACTTATTACATCGCAGAAAGGATCATCAGCGATATCGTTGGAGACGTTCAAATCGACTGTCCGTTGGAACTGAGTGCTCTGCTGTGTTCTGTGGTAACATGCCAGTCATCATAGCAACTTCGAATGAGGCTCTCTTGACGTGCATTTCAGCAACCTCAGGGGTTTGAGCGCAAAACATGAGCAGAAAGCCTCGATTTACATCATATCATGGTGTCTGACTGTCATGGGCTGCGATGCCCCTGTAGGGTAGTACAAACAGCAGTCTATACGGACGTCTCTGCCATGAGACCCACATCAAAGTTTCTCTTGGTGACAAGGGTTGGACACAACAGCCTTCACCAAAATTGGATCGGTCCCGATCAAACGCGCCACTTTGATGTTTTTTTAAGTGCCTACGATCCAAACGTCCTAGAGGTCGCCCAGGCTGGTGTATTCTACGAGCTGCGTCCGGGCTACAAAGTGGCTGGGTACAGCGGATTTTTGCATGACCACCGCGATCTGTGGCATCAGTATGAGTACATTTGCTTCTGGGACGAAGACCTTGAAGCGACAACAGACTGTCTAAATCGTATGTTCCGTCTCTGCCGCGAAGGCGGCTTTAAAATAGCTCAACCCGCGCTGACCCCGGACAGCCATTACACATTTGCAGCCTGCGTCCAGCAGCGGGGTTGGAAGCTGCGGCATGTGTCCTTCGTGGAAATGATGTGCCCTGTGTTTCGCGCAGACATTCTCGAGCAAGCACAGCATCTTTATCATTCAAAGTTCGAAACCGGCATTGATATCGTCTGGTCGGAACATTTTGGCGACAACGCCGAAGACTTTGCCATTCTGGACAGCGCAAGTATCCGCCATACGGAACCCGTTGGTGGTCGTCTTGAAGACAACGGATTTGACCGCAACAGCGGATATGAACGTCAGATCGACGACGTATTGCGTCGATACCAAGTGCCATGGAGGGCCTGCGTTCCCCACAGCGGTGTGCTGACGTCGGGCCGCATCGTTAGATCAAAGCTCATTCTATTTCTGATGGCCTTGCCGGTGTTGTTTTCGGTTCCTTTGCAAAGACCGATTTCGGCGCGTCTAAGATTTGCGCTGGTTCACCTCAAACACATTGCTGAGTCTATGGGTGGTAGGCTGCCGCGAAGAGAGATTCCAGCAGAGGAAAGCGGTACGTAAGGCGCCAACGCCGTGGTCGGATCAAGGCGACGAAGATGAACTTCGAAACATCACGCAAGACGAACCGGTAAATGGTTCGTGTACCAGGCCGAGAACGTGCACAAAAAGCTTCCGGCACGGAAATGCGGATTGTTTTCGGTTTTTGAGTGTTATCCCGCCCTTTTGCGTCGTTTCAGGCGCACTGATCGCCGAAGCCATTCATTCGCACGTTTTTGAAGGTGGGTCTCCGCAGTGCTCGATTTTTCATCGTGGCGCGCAATGTCGTGGCGCGAAGCAGCCTGTCCGGCGCAAGCGACGCGCAGCATGCGCAATCACTCTAGGTGCCTCCGAGAGTAAGGCGTATGCGCTAACACACGCGCTTATGATATCGTCTTATGAAAGTTGGCATTCTTACTTTACCACTCGTCGACAATTTCGGTGGCATTCTGCAAGCCGCCGCGTTGTATCGTTCACTAATTGATTTGGGTCACGAACCTGTTTTTCTTGAAAAAAAGCTGTGGCGGCCTGTTTCGCACCAGATGATCGGCAAAGTGTTGCGCGCAATTCCAGGACACGACATTGGCAACACACGCTCCGCGGCTAAAGCGCGGATGCGGCACGTCCCATTTCTGGACAAGTTTATTTCTGACCGGGAAGGCCCTCTCTATTCAAAGGCCGCATTGGCCAACACGATTAAGCGGCGCAATTTGGGTGCTGTCATCGTAGGCAGCGATCAGGTTTGGCGCCCTGACTATATCCCGGACGTAGACACCGGGTCATACTTTCTAGATATCGAGGGCGACTTCCAGAAGATCTCG
>ERZ1740070.616-NODE-616-length-23854-cov-9.314005_pt1 | contig 23854 bp, 25 predicted proteins | sample MGYA00581734_ERZ1740070 | MGnify/ENA primary metagenome ERZ1740070 (study PRJEB43018, sample SAMN04849744) | marine metagenome | isolation source: floating plastic debris | place: Pacific Ocean | collected 2008-09-01 | study: EMG produced TPA metagenomics assembly...
TGGCAGCCCATCGCCATTTCCATCCGGCGGTACGAGCCGAACGCGTTGATGAGCACGGGGAAGTCGCAGCCCTCGACGTTCTCGAAGAGCAGTGCGACGCCGCCGCGGTCGTGGTGGCGCGGGTCGATCGCCTGGGTCGCGGCCGCGGGCGGCGTCGGGCATCGACTCTTGCTGACGCGGTCGGTGATCTCGGCGATCTCGAGCACGGGCGAGACGGGCTCGGTGATGCGCACGAGCTCGCCGGCGGATTCGAGTGCTGCAACGAACGATTGGAGATCGGGGTACATTTGGGCCCAGCCTATGCAAACGCCGCCATCGAACCAGCCAGGGCCCGCCTTCGTCCACGCCGCGACGCGTGATTGGCCGGCCTACTTCGCCGCCGTGCGAGGCCGCGAGCCCCGCGAGACGCTCCTCGGGGCATTGAAGTCTTTCGACGCCGAGCGTGCGCTCGATGCCGATGTTCCGCCGCTCGCGGTGGATATCGGCTGCGGTGAAGGGCGAGACACCGCCGAGTTGCTGCGCTGGGGCTGGCGCGTGCTCGCGACGGACGCCCACCCGGACGCGCTCGCGCTCACGACCGGCCGCGACGACCTCCCGGCCAGCCAACCGAATAGAGCACCACTCGAAACCAGACTCAGCCCAATGGAGCACCTGACGCTGCCAGCGTGCCAGCTCGTCAATGCGTCGTTCGCCCTGCCCTTCTGCCCGCCCGGAGCGTTCGCCGAGCTATGGGATCGCATCACCAGCGCGATCGAGCCGGGCGGCCGATTCGCCGGGCAGTTCTTCGGCCCCGACGACACGTGGGCGTCGCTGCCCGATCGCTCGCACCACTCGCGCGATCAGGTTTCGGCGATGCTGACCGGCTTTGATATCGAGCACTTCCAGGAAGAGAACCGGCCGGGCGCGACGCACGACGGGCAGAGCAAGCACTGGCATGTCTTCCATGTGATCGCGCGAAAACGCAACGACAGACTTCCGAACCAATAACGACTCTGAGGGGGACCTGCCACCATGCACGCAGCCACGGCAAAGACGCCAGACCTGGCGATCGATCTCACAGGCGTCCACAAGCGCTACGGCAAGAAGGTCCACGCGCTACGAGGTGTTGACATGCAGGTCCGCCGGGGTGAGGTCTTCGGCCTGCTCGGGCCGAATGGCGCGGGCAAGAGCACCCTCGTCAAGATCCTCATGACCGTGATCCGCCCGACCAAGTGCGCGGGCACGGTGCTGGGCGACCGTGTCGGAAAGAAGTCCACGCTCGCGCGCGTGGGCTACCTGCCCGAGCACCACGCGTTCGCCGGCTACCTCACGGGCAGGCAGGTCGTGGACTACTTCGGCGCGATGCAGGGCGTGCCGAGAAAGGCCCGTCGCGCACGCACGGAAGAGCTGCTCGAGCTCGTCGGTATGAAAGAGTGGGCCGACCAGAAGGTTCGCAAGTACTCAAAGGGCATGCGGCAGCGTGTTGGCATCGCACAATCGCTCATCGCCGACCCCGAGCTCGTGCTTCTCGACGAGCCGACCGACGGCGTCGACCCGGTCGGCAGGCGCGATATCCGCCGCATCGTCGAGCACGTCAAGGGCGAGGGCCGAACCGTGCTGCTCAACTCGCACCTGCTCAGCGAGCTGGAAATGGTCTGCGACCGCGTATCGATCTTGGTCAAGGGTCAGGTCGCCACGCAGGGCTCGCTCGACGAGCTGACCGCGGGCGATCGGCGTTTCGAGATTCGGTGCACCGCGCCGCTACCCGCGGCTGCGGCAACCGACCTCGCGGAACGCGTCGGCGATGGCTCGCCCACGTCGATCGACGGATCGGTCGTGCGGATCAATACGACCGACCCAGAAGCGATCCAGCCCGTGCTGCGAAGGCTCGACGAGATGGGCGCTGTCATCGAGCACGTCGAGGCGAAGAAGCCCTCGCTCGAGGAGCTGTTCCTCCGCGCGGTTGAACAACCCGGCTCTGCGACCCCCGGTGCCGATCGTTGCCCTGTCAAGGGAGCACAATCATGATCCAGCAGACATGGGCGATAGTCGTTGATGGCTACCGCGAACTCAACGCGAAGAAGCTCTTCTGGGTCACGATGCTGCTCTCGGGGCTCGTTGTCGCGGGCTTCGGAATCACGTCCGTGAAAGCAGAGGGTATTGGCGTGCTGTGGTACACGATCCCAGTGGACCTGCCGCCCGGTGTCACGAGTGACATGTGGTACAATTTTCTGTTCGTCACGTTCGGCGTGCAGATCTGGCTGACGTGGATTGCGGCGGTGCTTGGGCTCGTTACGACCGCTGGAATCATTCCCGACTTCGTCTCTGGCGGCTCGGTCGAGCTCTCGCTCTCAAAGCCGATCGGGCGCGTTCGGCTCTTCCTCACGAAGTATTTCGTGGGTCTGCTGTTTGTCACGCTGCAGGTCGCGGTGTTTTCGATCGGGTGCCTCCTCGTTTTCGGGCTGCGCGGCGGGTCGTGGGATCCACGCTTGCTCCTCGCGATCCCGATCGTCGTGTGCTTCTTTTCGTATCTGTACTGCGTGTGCGCGCTGGTCGGCTTGATCACGCGATCAACGATCACGTCGCTGCTCGTCACGATCTTGCTCTGGTTCGTGATCTTCGTCGTGAATGCCTCGGAGGGGGTGCTCTTTGCTCAGCGGGCGGCAGCGGAAGCGCGTGTCGAGATCGACGAACGAATCGCAGCTTCGATGACCGCAGCGACACGAGAGCAGGTGATCGCAGCACGAACGGCGATGGCCGAAGGCGATGACGGCGGGGTAGAGATCGCCGAGCCGACCGACGAGGAAATCCGCGCTCAGAACCCGCTTATCCAGCGCCGTCGTGACGCCGCCGTGCAAGCCGCAGCGACAGCCGAATCACTCACGCCGTGGTACCGGGCCGTTCGCGTGGCGGAGTTTGTGTTGCCAAAGACCGGCGACACAACCGAGCTGCTCAACCGCTATCTGCCAACGCTCGCCGAGACGTTCATTCCGGATGACGATGACACAGAGTTCGCCGTGCCGGAGGAGGCCGACGACATCGATGATCGTCAGATTCGCGATACGGCCCAGCGTGCCGGGCAACGCGCGATGATCGAGGACGCGAGCACCCGACCGCTGTGGTCGATCATCGGCACGTCGCTTGCCTTCGAAGCTGTCATCCTGGGCATCGCGTGCCTGATCTTCCGCCGACGCGACTTCTAGCGCCCGAGCTCTCGCCCGCGATCCCGCGCGGCCCGCATAGCTTCCGCCACGATGCTGTGCAGATCGGCGTCGTCAAAGACCCCGGTTGCCGCGGCGGTGGTGCCCGCCTTGCTTGTCACCGCGGCACGCAACTGTTCGGGAGGATCGGCATCGCCCGCGAGCAGTGTCGATGCGCCGAGCAGTGTCTGGCGAACCACGTGGTCGGCATCGGCGGGCGCGAGCCCAAGCTCGCGTGCGCCGCGGGCCATCGCCTCGGCGAGGTAGAAGAGGTACGCCGGCCCGGAACCTGCCGCGGCGGTGAAGGCGTCCATGAGCGATTCGTCGATGTGGATGGTCTCGCCCACCGCATCGAAGAGCCGCGTGGCGTTCTGCGCGTCGTCGTCGTTCGTGCCGGCTGCGAGACAGAGCGCGGTCATGCCGAGGCGGACGCGGGCGGGCGTGTTCGGCATGACGCGCACCACGGGCCAATCAACGCCGAGCGCTGTGCGCACGCCGGCGGTCGTGGTGCCCGCGAGGATCGACGTGACGATGCGCTCGGGCGACTCGGAAATTGCTTCCCTCGCGGCATCGGCGACCCCAGCGAGCATCTGTGGCTTGACCGCCAGAATCATCTCGCCATCACCCGCCGATGCCTCGTGCTCGGCGAGCCACACGAGCGCCGCAGCAGCGTCGGGCACCGCGTGCCGGAATCGGTCGCGGGCCTCCGGGTGCGGATCGGCCACGACGACGCGGTCTGCGTCGAGCACGCCCGCTTGGACAGCTCCGCCGATGATCGCAGAGGCCATGTTCCCGCCGCCGATGAAGGCCAGCGGCACGGTGATACGTGTCTGGGTCGTCATGCCCACGAGCCTACCCGGACGCGTGGGCGTGCCCATACACTCCGAGGTCATGAGCACCTTCTACCAACTCGGATTCGAGCGGCCGGTCATCGAGGTCGAGCGCGAGATCGATCGGCTCGAGCAGTCACTCCGCGACAACCCGGAGCAGACGACCGACCAAATCGGTGCACTCGAGACGCTGCGCTCCACGCGTGCCTCGCTGCTGCACGACCTGTACAAGAAGCTCAAGCCCTGGGACACGGTGCGTGTCGCGCGGCACCCGAATCGCCCGCAGACGCGGGACTACATCGCGATGATGTGCCGTGACTTCGCCGAGTTGCACGGCGACCGGCGCTTCGGCGACGACCCCGCGCTCGTGTGCGGCTTCGGTCGGCTTGGGCCGTTCAAGGTCCTGCTCGTGGGTCATCAAAAGGGCCGAACGACCCAGGAAAAGCTCGCGTGCCACTTCGGGTGTGCGCACCCGGAGGGATACCGCAAGGCGCTGGCGAAGATGAAGCTCGCCGAGAAGTTCGGCGTGCCGATCGTCACGCTCGTTGACACACCCGGCGCCTACCCCGGCCTCGGCGCTGAGGAGCGTGGGCAAGCCGAAGCGATCGCGGTGAATCTGCGCGAGATGAGCCGGCTCGCGGTGCCGATCGTCAGCGTCGTGATCGGCGAGGGCGGCTCGGGCGGCGCGCTTGGCATCGCGGTGTCCGACCGGGTCGGCATGATGCGCAACGCCTGGTACTCGGTGATCAGCCCGGAGGGATGCGCTGCGATTCTTTGGAAGCAGGCCAACGAGACGACGAACAACTCGGCGGCCAACGCGCTCAAGCTCACCGCGGCGGACAATACCGAGCTGAGCATTATCGATGGCGTCGTGGACGAGCCTCTGGGCGGCGCGCATCGCGATCCGAAGCGGGCGGCGGAGCTGTTGCAGGAGTGGATCGTCACGCAACTCCAAGAACTGGATCGGCGGGACCCGCGGGTGCTCGTGCAGCAGCGATACGACCGATTCCGCAAGATGGGCAAATTCCAAGAGAACACGCCGCCGCCAGCATCGGCCGAAGAAGCGCAACCCGCGTGACTCGTCGGGGGGAGCGTCTTTGACGCCCGGGATTACCAGACCTAACCTTCCCGCCCTGCTCGACCCGACGGTCGGTTTCTGATCGGGTCGGCCGGGCCGTTGGAAGGGCGTGGCGCGTGGCAAAGAAGGTATCGGCGAGTAAGAAGAAGACCTCGAAGGCAGCGTCAAAGAAGACGGCGAAGACGACCGCGAAGAAGTCGGCTGCCAAGAGGACGACCAAGAAGCCCGCGTCGAGCGCGAAGAAGGCGCCGGCGAAGAAGACCGTGGCAAAGAAGGCCGCGACCAAAAAGCCCGCTGCGGCGAAGAAGACGACCGCAAAGAAGACGGCCGCCAAGACCGCTTCAAAGACGACCACAAAGACCACGTCGAAGACGACCTCGAAGACCACGTCGAAGAAGGTCGCACCGCAGTCGAAGACTGCTGCCAAGCCCGAGGCGGACAAGGGCAAGCCGCAGCGCAAGGGCATCACCATCGTCTCGAAGAAGCCGATGAAGAAATCCTCGGCGAAAAAGGCCAGTGAGATCAAGATGCCCTCGCTCGGCGCGGGCCTGCTCGGCCCGGGCGCGAAGCGTCGCAAGCCACTCATCGAATCAGGCCCCAAGGCAACGCCGCGCGATGACGGCCTGCCGGGCGACAACTCGGGCAAGAAGCGGAAGAGCCCCTTTAATAAACGCCAGCTCGACAAGTACCGCGAGATTCTTCAGGCCAAGCGGGCCCTGCTCTTCGGCGACGTGTCGAGCTTCGAGGAAGGCGCTTTGCAATCGAGCAGCGGCGGCCTGAGCCACACGCCGCAGCACATCGCAGAGCAGGGCTCGGACGTGCAGGACCAGTCGCTCATGCTCGATCTCGCAGCGGCCGATCGCGGCATCATCAAAGAGATCGACGCGGCGCTCGCACGCATCGCCGACGGCACCTTCGGCTTGTGCGAGATGACCGGCGAGCCGATCGGCGAAGACCGGCTCGAAGAGTTGCCATGGGCTCGCTTTTCGATCGAGGCGGCGCGCATGCGTGAGCGCATGGGCGGCGGCCGGCCGTGACCTCGGGGGCGACGTCGTCCTTCGGCGCCCCGCGTGCGTGGCTCACGCTTGCTCTCACCATTGTGCTGTCGCTCGTTGTCGACCTTGGCACGAAGGTCATCGCCTTCGAGCGGGTCGCGGGCATGCCCGTGGTGCTTCAGCGGGATGACGTGCTCGCCGCCGAGCGGCCCAATCTGCTCATACCCCGACATGCACCGGTTGTCGTCGCGCCGAAGGTTTTGGAGTTCAAGCTCGTGCTCAATGAGGGCGCGGTCTTTGGCATCGGAGCCGGTAAACGCTGGTTCTTTGTCGTGTTCACGGTCGTCGCCGTCGGCTTTGTGCTGTGGCTCTTCGGCACGGGCACCCGAAGCAAGGATTGGCTCGGCCATGTCGCCGCGGGCCTACTGATCGGCGGCGGGCTTGGAAACCTCTACGACCGCATCCGCTTCGCGTGCGTGCGCGACTTCCTCCATCCGCTGCCCGGTGTTGAGGTCGGTGGGCGTGAGATCTGGCCGTACGTGTCGAACGTGGCGGACCTGTTCGTGATCGTCGGCATCGTGGTCCTGCTCATCCGCACGTGGCGGACGCCGGCGGATGAAGACGCCGCCGCGACGACTCCCGAGACTTAGGCCCCGGCGCGTTCGCGGACGTGGTCGATCATGCCGCGGATCTCCTCGGCCATCCGGCTGTTGGGAAACTGCTCGATGACCTGCTGCCCCGCGACGGCCGCGTCCTTCCAACGACGATCGCGCACCGCCATCTTGAATTGCACACCTAGGTTGTCCCGCGCCTTGCCGATGACTCCGCGCGCGACCTCGCGATACGGCTCGGCCTCGGTCTCGGTGAGGTATTGGTCAAGCTCGGCGAGCATCGTCATCGCGTCGTCGACGCGCTCCTCACGCGCGGCGTTGAGAAAACGGCCTTCCAGATCGGCCTTATACGCCTGACGCGCCGATGCGACACGCTCGGCGAGCGGCTCGGTGCGGGCCTCATCGGGGAAGAGTCGGCGGAGCCGGGCGGCCTCGGCGATCGCCTCGCCCCATCGGCGATCAACGATCATCGCGTCGAGGCTTGCGATCGCGGCGGTGAGGCGGCGGTCGAGCGTGTCGGCGCGGGCCGCATCGATGCGCGTGCGGAAACCCTCGGCGTCCTCGCGATACCCGAAACGCTGCGCGAGCTCGGTGCAGAGCACGAGCGCCGCGTCCCAATCTTGCGAGGTGATGTCTTGCTCGATGGCGTTGCGGAGCAGCTCGCGCTCGCGCGTGCGGTGGAGCACGCGCCGCGCATCGTCTGAGAGCGCGGCGTGCTGGGAGAGCTGGTCGATCGCCTTGCGCAGCTCGCGGAGCTCGTGGATCATCACGTCGCCGAGCGCGTTCGGGTTTGAAGCCCTCGCATCGAGCACAAAGGAGATCGGCGCGACGACCGCGACGAGTACCAAACCAACCACGCCCGCGATCGCGGCGGCTTGGATGTCTTGCACGAAGCCGACCGCGGCGACGCCGCCGCTGATGAGCCCGGCGGCGATGTAGATCGCGGCGAGTTGTGTGGTGTGTCCGTCCCGTGCCATGCGATCGACCTCCGAAAAGAGACCCGTGTGCGGCGGGCGGCCGAAGGGCTGCGATGCCGCACCTGCAGTATCGGCTAGCTGCCCGGCGTGTCGCCTCCACAATTCCGCTCGACGGGCACGAGGCAGAGAAAACTCAGCCCAGTGCCGCTGTTGGCCCGGAATTGGTGGTCCGTATCGGCCGGCACATACGCCACGTCGCCTGCTTTGAGCGGGTGGTCGCTGCCGTCGAGATGCAGCGTGCCGGTTCCCGAGACGATGAAGACCTCGTGCTCGTAGTCGTGCTGGTGGTGCGGGGTGTGGCCGTCTCGCTCGACGTTGAAGTGCCGGAGGGCAAAGTGCGGCGCGCCGTGCTCCCGGCCGACCATCAGGGCCATCGCCACGCGGTCCGCGCCCGCGAGCCCAACCGGCTGGTGCTCGACGTCATTGATGTTCCGAACGGTCATGGGCACCTCGCGCGTCGCGGCGTTACTCGCAATAGTCTACAGACCGATGAGCAACGCACCCAAAGACGATCAAACCGCCCCCCAGAGCAGCAGCGAACCGGCGATGCCGAGCATCCACGGCTTCCAGCTCGGCCCGCACCAGACCAACTGCTACGTCGCCACGGCGCCCTCGGGTGACGGCACCGCGTGCTGGATAATCGATGCCGGGTACCAGCCCGAGGAACTGATCGATTGGGTTCGCAGCCAGGGTCTGACGCCCGAGGCGTTGATCCTCACGCATGCCCACTGCGACCACATGGCGGGCGTCGACGCGGTGCGGGCCGCATTTCCGGGAGTGCCCGTCTTTCTGCACGATGCGGAGGCCGAGTGGCTTGCGAATCCGGAGTTGAACCTCAGCGCTGCGATGGGCATTCCCGCGACCGCTGCGCCGGCCGAGTACGCACTCGAAGAGGGCCAAACGCTCACGCTCGGCGACACGCGTTGGCGCGTGCTGCACACGCCGGGGCACTCGCCGGGGAGCGTTTCGATCGTGTGCGAATCGGCGGCTGTGGCGTTCGTAGGCGATGCGCTGTTCGCCGGCTCGGTGGGCCGAACCGACTTCCCGACGAGCGATCACGAGGCACTGATGGCGGCGATCTCCGAAAAACTCTACGCGCTTCCCGATGAGACGCAAACCCTCAGCGGCCACGGCCCCCCCACGACGATCGGGCACGAGAAACGCACCAATCCGTTCGTGCGCGGCTGACTCGCGCAGTCAGCGCCGATCGCGATCGACCTGCAATCGCAGCACGTCGGGTCTCGCGTAATGCCCCGTGACGTCGAGCGTCATGCGCTCGCCATCGATCATCGAAAGATCGCACTCGGCGTGGATGATCGCCTCGGCGTCCCAGACCTGCTCGGAGATGATCTCGCCACGAGGATTGATGATGCACGAGCCGCCGCGGTTCACCAGGGCCGCGTCGTCGGCGAGTGATTCGATGCGAGCGAGCGAGGCCGGCAAGTCGCCAGCCGCCTGGATCTGCCCCGCGGCAAGCACGAAGCACCGCGCTTCGAAGGCGTAGCTTCGTGACGCCACCACATGGCGGTCATGCACGGTCGGCCAGACCGCGACATGCACCGACTCGCTCGCTTCGTGCATCGCGTGGCGCGCGAGCGGCATCCAGTGCTCCCAACAGATCAAGCCGCCGACGCGGCCGCCCTCGAATGCGGCCGACTCAAGGCCGTGCCCGTCGCCCGGTCCCCAGATGAGTTTCTCGGTATAGGTCGGCACGAGCTTGCGGTGGTGCACCGCGAGTTCGCCGGCCGGGGTGTACGTGAGCAGCGCGTTATAGAGCGTGCCGTTGCCAGGCCCGACGTCAACGCGCTCGCTCACGCCCACCACGAGTGTGACCTTGTTTTCTCGCGCGATCGCGGCGAGGCGTTGTTCGCGGGGCGACCCGATCACAATGCTCTCACGGCGGTACGCGGCGAAGACTTCTTTCGCGGCCGGGTCGTCCCAGATCGCGGCACCGGGGCACGAGTCGATCCACGCCGGGTAGCCCGGCAGGAAGGTCTCACCCGCGGTCACGACCGTTGCGCCGGCACGCGCGGCGTCCGCCACGAGGTCGGCAAGCTTGTCGAGGCTCGCGTCCGTTTCGAATGGCACGGGCCTGGCCTGGATGATCGCGGCCTTCACAACACTCGCATTGGAAGTCCGGCTCGTTGCGCTCACGAGATGCTCGCGAGGCCCATCGCGCGTCGCCATGCGCTGAGCTGGCCGAGGTGGAACATCGCGTGGCTGTTCATCAGGAAGTTTGCAGCGTCGCCGATGGTTGGCGCTCTGCTGCGGAAGCCCTCGATGGGGTTCTCTTGCGCCAGAATGTCGTCGTCGGCCTCGGGCAGGCGGGCGATGGCCGACTCGGTCGACGCCTGCCAGCAGGCGAGCACGTCTTCGAGCCCGGGATGCGAGCCGTCGGTGTCCTCGATGCACTCCTTGCCCGCGGCGAAGAGCTCGTCGTAGCGCGCGGGCACGTCGCTGCCCGAGGCGTCGAGGCCGCAAAGCTCGAGGGCGCGACGCGGGTAGAGCGCCAGGTGGCCCATCACAAAGACGGGATGGTTTGTGCGGATCACACCCGCATCGCCGCGTGGGAAGCGGGCGGCGGTGCTTGCGTCGATGCCGGAACACAGCGACGTTCCGAGCCCGAGCGCGGGCTTGGCGCAGTGCGCGATCGTGGTGCCAAGTTGTCCCATGTTGTGTGTGCCCTTCTCTTGGTGCGGCCGGTTGGCCCAGTGCTCACGCTCTCAGGTGCCAATGAACCGCGCGTACAGCGCGCGGGCTCGGGCGGGGTCGTCCACGTCGTGGAAGAGGGCCCGGCCGTCGGCGAACACCGTCAGACGCTGCGGGGGGTCATCGAGTTTCCCGCGCAGGAAAAAAGGCGTCTGGTCGAACTCGCCCACGGCCTCGAGCCGGCGGGCGAGGGCCGCAAGATCGACGCCTCGGCCCACGGCGGGAAGGACCTGCACCGCCCCGGAGCCGCACAGGGCGGTCGAGCCGCTGGGCGGGGCGTCGAGGAAGTCGTATCGCCCCTCGCCGCAACGCACGCCGCAGGACGGGCACGCCGGATCGCGCATGCCCGCCAGATCGAGCCTGCGGCGGGTCGTGCCGAGTAAGTCGAATTCAAGCAGCGTCGGGCTGACCAGATCGCGCCGGCCCGCCATCAGCTTGAGCGCCTCGCCCGCTTGCACGGCCGCGGCGATGACGACCGCCGGGCCAAAGACGCCCGCGGTGTCGCACGTCGGCTGGCTTCCCGGAGCGGGGGCTTCGGGCATGAGGCATCGCAGGCAGGGCAGATCGCGCTGGTCGCCCGGCAGCACGGGCGTTGCCATGCCCCGGCCCGCGACGCCGCCGGCGTAGAAGTACGCGATACCGTGCTTGCACGCGACGTCGTTGATGAGCAGGCGTGTGTCGAAGTTGTCGGTGCCATCGAGGATCGCATCCGGCGGGCTGGCGGGGATATCGAGCAGCCGCTCGATGGTCGAAGCGTTGGCATCGGCGACGTGGTGCTCGATCCGGATGCTGCTGTTGACCGCGCGCAGCCGATCGGCCGCGGCGACTGCTTTGGGCAATCCCGCGTTCGCGTCGGCCTCGGTGTAGAGCGTCTGACGCTGGAGGTTGGTCGTCTCGACGATGTCCCGGTCAATCAGCGTCACGCGGCCGACACCGGCGCGGACGAGCAGGTCGGCCGACGTACAGCCGAGGGCGCCGACCCCAACGACGGCGGCGTGCGACGCGGCGAGACGGGCCTGGCCCTCGGTGCCAAGCTCTGGGAGCAGCATTTGACGGTGGTATCGCGAGCTCACGCCCCGACGGTAGCGCTGGCTTAGGCTTCACGCATGACTGCCCCGACGCCCGAGCCATGGACGCCGCCGAACCCGCTCCCGGGTCCCATCGGCACCGATCGGCTGACGCTGCGTTGGTTTGAGCCGAGCGACGCGGCCGGGCTTCACGAGGCTGTGGATTCCAGCCGCGCCGATTGCTTGCCGTGGCTCACCTGGGCTGCCACGGGACACGCGACGCCTGCCGACTCTCGCACCGCGATCAACAACCTCGCACGCATGCGGGTTGAGGGCGCGGACTTCACGCTCGGGATCTTCGACCGAGCGACCGGCCGCGCGCTCGGCGGCACAGGGCTGCACCGCCCGAAGCCCGAGTCACACACCGCCGAGATCGGCTACTGGCTGCGCAGCGATGCCCGCGGGGGCGGCATGTGCACCGAGGCAGTGCGGCATCTGATCTCGTCGGCATTCACGCCGCAGACGAAGGGCGGCTTCGGCCTGCGCAGGCTCGAGGTGTTCTGCGCGGCCCCGAACACCGCGTCGTCGGCTGTGCCGGCTCGGCTTGGCTTGGGAGAGCCGTGCCGACTCCGTGCCGAGCGCTGGGTCAAGACGATCGGCTGGGCTGATAGCCTCGCGTGGGATCTGCTGTCTTCCGAGTGGGACGCCGCCACCCACACGCACATCGGATAGAAAAACGGCCCGACGCAGAGTCGGGCCGTTTGGGAAAGACCGTGCTGCTGATCGCTTAGGCGAAGTGGGCGAACGCCTTGTTGGCGTCGGCCATGCGGTGCGTTTGCTCGCGGGTCTGCATGGCCTTGCCCTCACCCTTGGCCGCGGCGTAGAGCTCGTCGGCGAGGCGGTGGCCCATCGGGCGACCACGCTCGGCACGGCACGAGGTGATGATCCAGCGGAACGCCAGCGACTGCTGACGGCCCTTGTTCACCTGCATCGGCACCTGGTAGTTCGCACCACCGATGCGCTTCGAGCGGACCTCGACATACGGCTTCACGTTGTCGATCGCCATGCGGAAGACGTCGATCGGCGACTCGGGCTTGTTCTCGTCGGTTTCCTTGGCGAGCTTCTCTTCGATCACGTCCATCGCGCCGTAGACGCAGCGCTGTGCTGCGGACTTCTTGCCGTCGGACATGACGCAGTTGATGAACTTCGACAGCACCAGATCGCCATAGCGGGGATCGGGGCGGAGTTGCTGCTCGGACTTGGTGATGCGACCGGCCATAGCCGATGCTCCTTCTTGGCTCAGCGACGCGAGTCTTCGCGCCTCGTGTTCACCCGGCCCCGCCCCATCGATTCGCTCGATGGAGAACTCTGGGAGATGGTGCCGGATTACTTGCCCCGCAGATCACAGCGACCCGCGGCGGGTTGTCTCTTCCGCGACACTCATGCCGCTGGAAGCAAAGGTCGGCTTACTTGCCCCAGGCTTACTTGCCCTTCTTGGCGCCGTACTTCGACCGCGCCTGCTTGCGGCCGTCGACCGCGAGGGTGTCGAGCGAGCCGCGAACGACGTGGTACCGCACGCCCGGAAGGTCACGCACACGACCGCCACGCACGAGCACGATGGAGTGCTCCTGGAGGTTGTGGCCCTCGCCACCGATATAGGCGCTGACTTCTTTGCCGTTGGACAGACGCACACGTGCCACCTTGCGAAGCGCCGAGTTGGGCTTCTTGGGGGTGATCGTCTTGACCTGGAGGCACACGCCGCGACGCTGCGGGCATTGGTCAAGGTCACGGACCTTGGACTTGGCCTTGGGCGAGCGGCGAGGATTGCGGATGAGTTGGTTGATCGTCGGCATGGAACGCTGTTTCCCGTTGCTGGTTCCCGGGCTCTCCGCACCGGGCGGGAAGTCTAGGCCTCTCGCCGGCTGGGGCAACTCCCCGAGGGGGCCCTACCGTCGGAGCTCTACACCACGCGAGGAACCAGTCCATGAACGACCTCCCCATCAGCCCCAAGGCCGGCGAGCCTGACCGCTCATCTGGACCCACGATCCGACAGTTTCAGGGGCTCATCCGGGATCGATACCTCGCCAGCGACGGTGCCCGTGGCTCGGCGGGCACGTTTCTCTGGTTCACAGAAGAAGTTGGCGAGCTTGCCTCGGCCCTGGCCGCCCACCAGCCGGGCAAAGCCCCGACGGCCGATCAAACCGCGAATCTCGCCGAAGAGTTCGCCGATGTGCTCGCCTGGCTGACGACCCTGGCGAACATCCACGGCGTCGACCTCGCCGATGCCACCGACAAGTACTTCGAGCCGGGAAGAGTCGAGGGCGTGAAGGACTAGAACGCCCAGCGGGTCCGAACGCGTTCGGCTTAGCGCATCATCCCGCCCATGCCGCCACCGCTGCCGCCCGCGCCGCTGCCTGTCCGGCTCTGGATCGGGCGATAGACCTCGATGAGCAGCGTGTCGTCATCGGGCTGGCCCTCTCGGAAACGGTCGAGCTCGGCGAGCATGTAGACCGGCCACGTGCCCAATGCGGGCCCGGCCGCCGTCGCGAGCATCGCCTCAACACCCCGGATGCCGAGCATCTTGCCCGCCTTGTCCCGCGCCTCGGTCGCACCATCGGTGTAGGCGACCATCAGATCGCCGGGCGAAAAACGCAGCGTCCGCGGCTCGGGATCAAAGTCGGCATCGGCGCACGCGCCCAAGACAAACGACGTCGAATCCAGACGTTCAACCGTGCCATCCGAAGCCCGCAGGAATGCGGGCGGATGGCCTCCCGATGCGTACGACAACTCGTTGCGTTCGGGGTCGACGCGCAGGCAGAGGGCGGTGGCGAAGATCGAGTGCCGCGCGAGCGTGAGGTGCACGTAGCGGTTGAGCAGCCGGAGCACCTCGCCCGGGTCCGTGTCGGGGTTTTCGGCGAAGATGCGCTCCATCTCGCCATGCAGGCGATTGACGGTTAGCGCGGCGGGAATGCCGTGGCCCGTGACGTCGAGCATCATGAGGTTGAGAACCTCGTCTGCCCCGGACGCGGTTGGCGTGTAGCAGGTGTGCAGGAAGTCGCCGCCGATCGCGCTCATGGGTTGGTAGCGGTAGACGTACGACACGCTCCGCCCCTCGACCGGCGGCGGGAACAATGCCTCGTGGATCTTCCTCGCATCCGCAAGCTCTCGCCGCACGTCGCTGTAACGCTTGGCGAGGAACCGGACCTTCGACTGGTCGACGCGGCGGGAGTGCCGGGCCCAGCAGATCGCGGTGCCGGGCATGGCGGCGATCGGGCTGAGCACGATGGGAATGAGCTCGTCGATGAACTGGTAGTTGCCGTCGAAGATCGTGTCGTCTTCAACGAGAAGGCGGGACAGGGCGCTGAGAATGAGCAGCGGAATCGCGGGCCGGAGCGCCTGACGCGGCGACCATGGCAGAAAGCACGACGCGATCACGTGCGAGATCATGAAGCCCATCAGCCCGAGCGAGCCCGGAACCTCAGCCACACGGGTGCCGATGTTCGTCGTGCCATCGATGAACACGACCCACATCGTCAGTAGCAAGAGCGACCGACCCTCGACCGCGTCGAAGAACACCGCGACAAACGCGACGACGAAGACGAGCGTCGCCGCGATCGCGATCGCGATGCTCAACGCGCTTAGCGTTCCTTGGTCCTCGGCGAGCATCACGACGCCCGCACCAAGCAGCGTCGCGACGACATACAGCCCACCCACGATGCCGGAGAACCACAGAAAACGCCGGCGCAGCAGCGCATTGGTCGCCTCGGCAAACTCCGCGCGGAAGTCGCTCGTAAACGCACCAGAACCCGCAGCCAACCCTGACACCCGTGTGAGCCCTCCTACTTGCCTTGATCGTCGTTGCCTTGGTCGCCACCGCGACGCGCACCGGGCACCCAGAGCACGTCGGCCTTGCCGTCCTCATTCGCCACGCGCGCGAGCACGAAGAGCAGGTCGCTCAGGCGATTCAGATATCGCACAGTCTGAACATTTACGCCGTCGGGCTCCATCTCGAGCAACTTCACGGTCACGCGCTCGGCGTGGCGGACGGCGGTGCGCGCCACGTGCAGATGCGCCGCCTGCGGCGAGCCGCCGGGCAGAATGAAGCTCGTCAGGGGCTCGAGCCTCGCGTTGTGCTCGTCGATGAGGTGCTCGAGCCGATGCACCTGTGCCTCACTCACCCGAAGCGCGGCGCCCTCGGCTTCGCTGCTTGTCCGCGGGATGCACAGGTCGGCGCCAACGTCAAAGAGATCGTTCTGCGTGCCCCGAAGCAGCTCGGCCATCTTGGCGTCGGTTTCTTGGACCGAGCAGATCGCCAGGCCGATCGAGGCGTTTGCCTCGTCGACCGAGCCATACGCCTCGACGCGAGGGTGATTCTTCGCCACGCGGTCGCCGGTGCCGAGGCCCGTGGAGCCGTCGTCGCCCGTGCGTGTGTAGATCTTGTTGAGCTTGACCATGCGTGCCCCTGGGCGTGCGATTTACAAATTGTCGGCATCCGGCCAAAGCCGGGTACAGTGCCGCGTGCGCGAGCATACCGAAAGGCGCCAAGGCCGATGCCGATCCAGTCCGAATCCACGCCCGAATCGGCACCGGCCGATCTCCCGAGCATCCGGGGGCGTCGTTCGATCTGGACCCAGCGAAATGCTCCCATCGGAGTCGAGGCCGAGCCGCGCGCCACGCTTGCCGCCCGCATCCTCGCCGCACGCGGCTTCGCGACCGACGGCCAGATAGACGCCTTCCTCAACACCACGCTCCGCGATCTGCACGACCCCTCACTCATCCCCGATCTAGATCGCGCCGCCGGGCGACTGCTCGAAGCGCTCCGCGCCGGCGAGCCGATCGCGATTTACGGCGACTACGACGTCGACGGCATCACCGCCACAACCATCCTCTACCACACCTTCAAGACGCTTTCGCCCGACGCACCGATCCGCACCTACATCCCCCACCGCCTCGACGAAGGCTACGGGCTCAACGCCGCGGCGCTGACCGATCTCGCCGGCGAGGGCGTGCGCGTGGTCGTCAGTGTCGACTGTGGCATCACGGCGATCGAGCCAGCACGCGCTGCCAAAGACGCTGGCGTCGACCTGATCATCACCGACCACCACAACCCGCCCGAGCGCATCGAGGACCTGCCCGATGCCTATGCCGTCGTGCACCCGCGTCGGCCGGACTCGGCGTACCCGTTCGACGAGCTCTGCGGCGCTGGCGTGGCATATAAGCTCGCGTGGCGGCTCGCGACGCTCGCCTCGGGCGACGGACGGGCGACGCCCGCGATGCGTGAGGTGCTGATTGACTTGCTCGCGCCCGCGGCCCTCGGCGCGATCGCCGATGTTGTGCCGCTGGTTGACGAGAACCGGGTCATCACACGGTTCGGGCTGAGCCGCGTGCGCGGCTCGCGCATCGAGGGCATCGCGGCGCTGGTTGCCGAGGCGGGGCTCGATGGCGAGGACATCGACGCGGAGGCCGTGGGCTTCAGGCTCGCACCCCGGCTCAACGCGTGCGGCCGGATGGGCCACGCGGCGAGCGCCGTCGAACTGCTCACGACCGCCACGGGCGACCGGGCATCGGCGATCGCTGCGGAACTGAACGAACAAAACAACCAGCGACGGGCGACCGAGCGGCGCATCGCCGAGCAGGCCCAGGAGATGGCCGAGGCCGGGGGCATGCTTGAGCCTGGGCATCGCGCGATCGTGCTCGCCCATCCCGAGTGGCACCCGGGCGTGGTCGGCATCGTCTGCTCGCGGCTCGTCGAGCGGCACCATCGGCCGGTGATCCTCATGCAAGACCAGGGCGAGCAGTGCGCGGGCAGCGGGCGGTCGGTTGACTGCTACAACCTCCACGCCGGACTCGTGTCGTGCGCCGAGCACCTGACCACCTTCGGCGGGCACGACATGGCGGCCGGCCTGAAGCTCGATCGCGCGAACCTCGATGCATTCACAGCCGCCTTCGTCGCGCACGCGAACGCGCATTTGACCGAGGCCGATCTCGTTGGCCGATCTGCCTTTGACTGCGACGCGCGCATCGCCGAGCTCTCGCTCGACGCGGTCCGCGAACTGGCGCGGCTCGGACCCTTCGGACGCGGCAACCCGCGCGTCCGCCTGGTCATCCGTGGCGCGACACTCAACCAGTCGCCGAAGCGAATGGGCAACGAGGGCAAGCACGCCCAGCTCTGGCTCGGCCAAGACGGCGCAGTGATGCGCTGTGTCGCGTGGAATCAGGGCGACCTCGCCGACGACTTCCGCGGCGGCGACATGGTCGACGCGCTCGTCATGCCGCAGGTCTCGCGGTGGAACGGGAACACGCGCGTGGAATGCGAAATCGCCGACCTGAGGCCGGCGACTCCGTAAAGTGCTTCGCGTTTGTGCCCGCGTAGTGTGTCAGCGGGGGGATCTGTCGAGCGCGTGATCAATCGACTGGCACGGTGGCGAACGCACCGGATTGCAGTCGGCCGAGCATCGCAAGGGCGTTGGGGTTGCCCGGCTCGATGTCGAGCGCCTTCGCGAGCGATTGCTTCGCTTCGTCGAACCGCCCGAGGTCTTCGAGAATCATGCTGTGGAAGGTGAGTGCCATCACGTCCGTCGGCTCGCGGTCGATCGCGTTGCTGATCGTGTCCAGCGCGGCGAGTGAGTTGCCCCGGCGGTGGTGCCAAAGCGACATGAGCGTGTGGCCCTCGGCACGCTGGGGCGCGAGCGCCATCACGCGTGTCGCGGCAAGGCGAAGACGGTTGTCATCACGCAGCGCGAACGCGACCTTGCCAAGCCCGGCCCACGCCTCAACATCGGCTGCGCCCGCGGTGTCCTCGGTGAGCGACACGTAAAGATCACGCGCCTCAACGGGACGCTTGAGCGCCACAAGGCACCGAGCTCGCATGTGCTCCAGGTCGCGACGCTCTTGGCCTGGCTCAAGATCAGCCAGCAACTGGCTGAGGTTGTACTCGGCCTCACCGAACCGCTCGGTGAGCACCTGAGCGCGCACGAGGTCTTCGATGATCGCGTTGTCGTCCGGCGCGAGCAGGCGTGCCTCGTTGAAGAGCTCCACGGCCTGCTCGTTGCGATCGGTCATCAGCGAGATGTGCCCGAGCGTCTGCCGGACGCCCGGGTTGTGCTGGAACTGCTCGTTCCGCGAGAGCAGAAACTCCTCGGCCTCATCGATCCGGCCCAGGTCGATCATCGCCTCCGCGGCCGCGATCGCGTACTGCGCCTTGCCGTCGTCGAGCTCCGCTGCCTTCAGAAAGTGCTCGAGCGCTTGCTCACGCTTCACAATCCGCTCGAAGACGATGCCCTGGTAGTAGTACGCGTCGACGAACTCCTCATCGTGCACGAGCGCTTCCTCGAACGACTCGAGCGCGCCGTCCATACGACCCATCTCAAGCAAGATGCGCCCGCGGAGCACGTGGCTCTTGGGCACGTCGTCATTGAGCGCGATCGAGATCTCGGCCTTCTTCAGGGCCTTGTCCAAGTCGCCGGCGAGGTAGGACTGCCGGGCGAGCTCCCACTCGGTGCCCGACTTCATCTCGGCCATCCGCTCCTCGGCCCGATTGATGCCCTCGGTGGTGTAGTTGCCGTGGCCCTTGCATCCCGAGAGCCCGAAGGCGGCACCGGCGGCGATGGCGAGTCCGAGAATCTTCCGTGTCTGTGCGCGTGTCATACGTTCGTCCCTCTTTGTGGCAAAAAGGCCCGAAGGCCTTGTTGCTCGTTGCGGGTTGTGTTGGATCAGCATCCGACGTGGGCCGGGCCGGGTGTCCGCCGAGTTAACGGCGGCTACGGCCTTCGGTGGGCGCCGAGGTGATCGTCGGCTCGAAGTTCTCGGCCGTTGAGCTCGGGTTGCTAAATCCACCGCCATTCACGCGGCCATCGCTGATGACTCCCGTGCCTTGGGGGATGCGCTTCGCGTCGTTGATGCTGCGAACGCCATTGTTGAAGTAGTACGTGTCCGCGCCATTGAAGCGATTGACCGCAGCCCGCGAGGTCGGCATGTCGCCGGGCTCAACCGAGCGGATAAACGCGGGGTTCACACCCTCGGGGTAGGTCTGCTGCATCGCGTCAAAGCTGTTGCCAGCCTGGGCGAACGCCGCGGCGAGGGCGTGGATGTCCGCCTCGTTGAAGTCGTTCTCGTTGAACCAGCTGGCGTCGAAGCTGCCGGTATCAAAGGCGGTCGTCGTGCTGGCCCGGCTGCCCTGGAACCTCACGGGCGTGTTGCCCGACGTGCTGGGGCGATAGATGTTTCGCGACTTGCTGGCGAGATTGGGCACCTCGAAGCCCTGGCCCTGCGGGGCCGCGAAGCTGCTGGGTGTCGCGGTCTCGCCCCAGCTCATGCCACCGCTTTGGGTATCGAACTGGGCATTCGCCGGCTGGCTCGCGGGTGCATTCCAGCCATTGGCGTTGGTGCCGGTCTGCCATGGCCTCTCGTAGCTGCTGGTCTGGCTCGGGCCGGAGGCCGAGCGTGAGCGGCGGGACCGCTCACCGCGACGCGAGTTGCTCGAGTTGTTCTCTTGCCAGTCGCTGTTGTTGGCAAAGTTGCTGTTGGAAGAGCTGGAGCTGTTGGTGTTGACGTTGCCGGAGAACGCCGTGTCGCCGTAGGCCGGGTTGTTGGCGGTGCCGATGCTGCCGCCCGAGGTTGATGCCGAGTTGTTGGCGGTGAACTGCCAGGGCTCGACTGTCTGATTCTGCGGAGCCGCGGAGATGCTCTCACGCTGACGGCGGGCGCTCTCGTCGCCCACGATGTCCTCGAGCATGCTCGTCGAGGGCCAGAGCGATGCCTTGCCCATCAAGCGCTCACGCAGACCCACGGCCTGCGGGAACTGGGGCTTGAGTGCCAGAGCACGCTGGACCTTGTGCAACGCCTTGTCGGTGTTGCCCTCGGCAGCGAGACGCTCTGCCTCGACCAAGAGCTGCGACGCCTGCTTCTCGCGGCTGAAGGGCAGAAGCCCCTCACGAGCGCCGGCCCGGGCGTTGTCGACGAAGTCCATGCCCTTCTCGCCGGCGGCGAGCAGGAACTCATCGTTCACGATCGTGGGCGTGATCATGAAGATGATCTCTGAACGATTGACGCTGTCGTCATTACCGCGGAAGGCTGCACCGACGAGCGGAATGTCGCCGAAGAACGGCACCTGGCGGCGGTCGGACTGGGTCGTCTCGCGGAACAGGCCGCCGAGCACGATCGTGTTGCCGTCGCGGACCATCACGTTCGTCGAGAGCTCGTTGGTGATCTCATCAGGGATGGTCACCGCGGCACCGGTCGCGTCGGTCACGTTGCGGATCTCCGCCTCCGAGACCTGCGGCTTGAGCTCCATGCGGATGAAGCCCTCGTTGGTCACGAACGGCCGGAAGTACAGCTGCGTGCCCGTGTCGAGGAACTCGACGGTCTGGGTCGTTGCCGTATCGGTCGACGTCGTGTTCAGGTAGCCGACCTTGCGACCCACGAGCACGCGGGCGGGTTGACGGTTGAGCGAGAGGATCTTCGGGTTGGAGAGGATCGTCGTGTCCGAAACCTCATCGAGCAGCTTCAGGAAAATCGCGGCATCTTCCGCAATGATCGCTGCCTTGAAGGTGCCGGGGCCCGCGGTGTTGCCCGCCGTCGAGCTGATCGCCCGGCCGATGTTGTCCGCTGGCAACTGGATCGGCGTGGTGCTGCCGCCCTCGAGACGCGAGCCCTGGCCGTTGATCAGGCCGTCGGCCGCGCGGAGCGGACCGCCGATGCCGACGAAGTCGCCGAAGTTGATGTCAGCAATCAGCGAGAAGTCGACGCCGAACGCGTTGGCCTCGTTGAGCGAGGTCTGCAAAATCGTCGCCTCGACGAGAACCTGCTGCGGGCGGGTGTCGAGCTCGCCAAGGAGACGCTGGATCTCCTCAACGTTCTCGGGGTAGTCGTGGACGACGATCGTGGCGTCGTGCACGAACTCGTCGGCACCGGTGGGCGCCGACTCGGGGATGTTGAAGGTTGCCGTGACGCCGTTGGTCGTCATGGTGCCGCCCGCCGAGAGCAGGGGCGTTGCGAACGCGGCCGCGTCGGTCGCGTTGAGGTAGTTCATTCGGATCACCTGCGTCTCGCGGGCCCGGTTGGCCTGCTCGATCTGCTCGAGTTCCTCGAGCGTGTAGACGTAGATGAAGTTGCCGCGCTCGACGTAGCCGTAGCCGTTCACGTTGAGGATCGCGTCGAGCGCCTCGTAGAACGTCACGCCGTAGAGGTTGGCGGTGATCGATGCGGCGACCTGCCGGCTGGCAACGATGTTGCGCTGGCTCTGGATCGAGAGCATCTGCAGCACGTTGGCGAGGTCCTCGTCGGAGACGTGTAGATCAACGAGGAAGTTCTCGTCGATCGAGACGTCGCCGCCAAACTCGCCCGAGCCCGAGCCGAACTCGTCGTCGGCGAAGGCGTCCTGGCTGTCGCCGCCCGCCGACTGGAGCGCCTCAACCGCGCCGTCGAGCAGCGAACGCTGCTGATCGGAGAGCTGTGCGAGGCTGACGGAGCTGCCCGCGACGAGCGCGATGGCTGCCGCGGTGATCCGGCCGGTGCGAACAAATGCCGGTGTGTCAATGTGATGCGTGATGCTCATTGCATATCCCCGTTACGGCTCGTTACGACGAGACTTCGACTCTGTGGTTGTGTCAACTGCCAGACCGACTCGCACGCCAAATCGAAACGTGCCCGTCACACTGGGTCGGATGCGCCCGACTCGGAAAGACTTGTCGGCCGTGTGGTCTGGCAACTTTGCACCGTCCGAAGATCGACGCGCACACAAACGGGGCACCGATCGCTACAGCCAGAAACCAGTCCGAGAACTTCCAGGGGCAATCGAGATCGCACGCGACTGCCCAACGCGCATGACAACGCGGCATGCAATAGCACGCCACGCACGCAAGAATCGCGCTTCATTTACTCGGTGTCGTTTGGCTTTGCCGGCTCGACGCGTGCCGCGCGCATACCACCCAAATTGCCCGCATCGCTTGGCGCGCTTTGCACCGCGGCCGTTGCGTTGGGATCGGCATCGATTCGTGCCTCGGGCACCGCATACGCGGATCGCGGCAGGCCGCTGACCAGCCGCAGCTTCGACCAGATCAGCATCCCCGCCGTTGCGCCGATGAACGCGAACGCGACCCAGGGTCGCGACGCGCTGAGCAGCGAGCGTTTGCGGGGCTGGCTGGGCAGTTGGGCCGGCGTCTGGCTGGGCGTCTGGCTCATTCGCCCTCGCCCTCATCTTCGACGGGCTCTTCCTCTTCGGGCTCGTCCTCACCGATGAGCGTCCGCGTGGTCGTGATGCGGCCCGTGAACGACTCGACACGGATGTCAAAGTCGTGGAATTGCCCACGGATGGTCACGTTGCCGCCGCTACTCGGGGTCGACTCGCCGACCGCGATCACGGGCGCGCCCATCTCGTCAAAGACGAGCACGCTGCCGGTGCCGTCGAAGGTCGCGCCGGTCATGAACGTCGTGCCGAACTCGGCTTGGTCGAGATCGACGATATAGCGGTTGCCGCCGCCGTAGTGATCGAAGAGCACGTCGTTGTCAATATCGATGGTCGATCCGAGCACGGCACACACGCGGTAGCTGTTGGTCGCGGTGTCGAAGATGACCGCCCGGGCCTGCTGGGCCGCGACCGCGTCGCCTTGGGCAAACATGATGTCGGAGACAACACTCCGCACCGCACCCTGCGTCCGAAGCACGCCGGCCTGGTCCATCGACGGGATCACCATCGCGCCCGCGATGCCCATCACGGTCACCACGACCAGGATCTCGAGCAGGGTGTACCCTCGGCGGGCACGTGCTGCAACAAACGTCTTGGTTCGTGCGGTGGTCATCGAGAGACTCCCCGTCCAACTGCGTGCGCAGCGCGCGCGGTGTTCCAAAGCCCAGCGAGACGCGCTGGGCACCAACCCCCCACCTCGGTCGGCCCGTTCGACGAAAGGGCAATTTGAACGACCCGCCGGCGTGATCAGTCTGAGACCGCGACGCGAACCTCAACGCCGTCGGCGATGCGCGTCTCGATCTTGCCGATCTGTGCCGTCAGGCGATCGAGCTTCGTGATGATCTCTTTGCGCTGCGTCGAAGCGCTCACGAGCCCCGTCTTGCCCTTGACCGGATCGGCCTGTGCCGCCACGGCCTCGGCCGCGCCGGGCGCACCGATGGTGTCGACCGTCAGCGCGACGAGGCACACGGCGATCACGCCGAGGGCCACACGCGTGAAGCGATCCGGACGGGACTGCGCCGACTGGGCCAGCAACGATTCGGGAAGTGCGCTCATGGACCAAACATCGGTTCTGCCGTGTCCCCACGCGAGGCGAACCGGACGTTTTCTCTCGCCCGCACGCGGGTTGTGCCGCCGGCGAAACATCCCCCCTGCGAACGCTTACCAAAAAACGACCGGCCCCCGTGAGGAGGCCGGTCGCATTCAGATCAGGTCAGAAGGATTGGGGGGTTTAGCCCTCCTCCTCTTCCTCCTCCTCTTCCTCGGCGTTGGGGTCGAAGAAG
>ERZ1740070.618-NODE-618-length-23829-cov-4.962564_pt1 | contig 23829 bp, 20 predicted proteins | sample MGYA00581734_ERZ1740070 | MGnify/ENA primary metagenome ERZ1740070 (study PRJEB43018, sample SAMN04849744) | marine metagenome | isolation source: floating plastic debris | place: Pacific Ocean | collected 2008-09-01 | study: EMG produced TPA metagenomics assembly...
AATTCGTAGAAATAGACGCCCGCCGCCTCGGGCAGCGCGGGAACCTCCACTTGAGGGCTTTGCGCTGTGCCGCGCGGCCAGCCTTGCACCAGCGGCGCGAGCGCGGTCACAACCTCGTCTTGCGAGACATCGCCGACAATCCGAAAGCTTGCGATTTGCGGGTCAAGATTGGCGGCATAGAACGCTTTCAGATCATCCATCGTCAGCGCCGCCAGACTGGTGCGGCTGCCCAGAACGCTGTGCGCGCGGATATCATCGGCGCCATAAGTAACATAGCGCGCCGACAGATCAGCCAGCGCAATCGGGTTGGATTGCTGGGATACCAGCAGGCTGTCCATCAGGCTTTTGGCGAGATCAAACTCGGCCTCGTCCCAGCGCGGCTCAAGCAGGATTTCGCGCACCAGCTCCATCAGCGGCGCAAAGTTGCGCGCCAGCGTCTGCCCGCGCAGCACCATCGCTTCATCACCCGCCGCCACGTTTACCTGCGCGCCCAGCGCCGCAATCGCCTCTTCCAGCTCGGCCGGTGTGCGCTTGGCGGTGCCCCGTGTCATCAATTCGCCCAGCAGGTTCGCCGCGCCGTTTTTCTCAATCGTGTCGAACAGATGCCCGCCATCGATTGACAGGGCGAACTGGACCAGCGGGATTTCGCTGTCTTCCACGCCCAAGACGGTGAGGCCGTTGGCGAGCTCGGTCTCCCAGATATCAAGCGCGCTCAGCATGGGCGTGGGGCCTGCGGGCGGTTCCACGCTTCGATCAATGATCGAAGGGGTGGGCTCATAAGTCGCAGCCAGAGAAGGATCGAACTCTTCTTCGGCCCCCATCACCACCTGTTCTTCGACCACGCGCGCATCGACCGCGTTTTCAAGCGCGAGGTTCAGCGATCCCTTGGGCACAAAGCTGGCGGCGACAAAGGGCTGATCCTTGATGTAGGTTTCATAGACGCGCATCACGTCTTCGGCGGTGACCGCCTGAATGCTGGCCAGATCCTGGTCCACAAAGCCCGGATCGCCGGCAAAGATCGCGTATTGCGCGAGGCTGGCGGTCTTGCCCAGCACGCTTTGCAGCCCGGCGTAAAAGCGCACTTCCTGTTCGATCTTGACCCGGCTCAAGGCCTCTTCGCTGATGCCTTCTTCCTCGAAACGGGCAAGGCCGATTTGAAGCGCCAGATCGACCGCTTCCAGATCGACATCCTCAAACGCGTTCACCACCAGCGTAAACTCGCCCGCCAATTCGCCCGCTTGGGTGAAGGCGCTGACCCCGGCGGTGAGCTTTTCCTCATCGATCAGGACTTCGTTCAGGGGCGCGCTTTTGCCATCGGTCAGCAGCGCGGCAAGCACATCAAGGGCGTAGCTGTCGGGGTGGTATTCGGGGACCGAGGGCCACATCATCGCCAACAACGGCTGCCGCGCAAAATTGTCCTCGTGGTAAAAGCTCTTCCTCGCCTCAAGCTTGGCCATGCGCGGCTCCAGCGGGGCGACCTCCACGCCGCGCGGGATTTCGGCAAAATAGCGTTCAACCCATTGGCGCGCCTGCGCGGTGTCGAAATCGCCCGCAACCACCAGCGTCACATTGTTGGGCGTGTACCAGCGGCGAAAGAAGGTTTTGACATCGTCAAGCGTGGCCGCCTGAAGGTCTTCGAGGCTGCCGATGACTTCCCAATCATAGGGGTGATCGTCCGCGTAAAGATTGCTGCGCAAAACCGAGAACAGGTGCCCATAGGGGCGGTTGTCGACGCTTTGCCGTTTCTCGTTTTTGACGACCTGCTTTTCCTTGGCGAGGACCGGATTGGTCACCGTGTTGATGAACCATCCCAGCTTGTCAGCCTCGGCCCACAGCATCTTTTCCAGCGCGTTGTTGGGCACGGTTTGCAGGTAATTGGTGCGGTCGCGGTTGGTCGATCCGTTCGCGCCCGAGCCGCCGATCCGGGCGCTCATCCGGTCAAGGCCGCCTTTGCCAAGGTTCTCCGATTCCAGGAACAACAGGTGTTCAAACAAATGCGCAAAGCCGGTGCGACCGGGCAGCTCGCGCGCGGAGCCGACATGCGCGGTCAGATTGACAGCAACCACCGGGTCTGAGCGATCGACATGGAAGACAACGTTGAGGCCGTTTTCCAACTGGAAGGCTTCGTAAGGCAGCAGGCCTGTTGCTTTGGATGATCCGTTCTGATCGGCCGAGCTATCCTGCGTCGTGGCCGCTTCGCTTGCGGCATCCTGCGCGGCCAATGGCGCTGACACCCCCGCGCCCGCAACCGTCAAACAGGCCAGCGCTCCTGCCAAACGCATCCAAGACCTTGCCATAGTACCGTTCCTGTTAAACCAAAGCGTTAGCCAAGCGGCTTAGTCGCACCCCACGGACCAAGCAAGGCCAGGGCGCACCCGGATCGCGGGGCGCACTATCCAACAGTCGAACAGCCGCTGCACAGCGGGCCGCGCGCGGTGTAAGAGCGGCCTACACCCACGGCTTAACGCGTCCACCAATGAAAGGCTCACAGCGCATGGATTTCTCGAAGGCCGCCGCCCCCAGCGAAGCCACGAAGGCGTTTCTCGCGCGCCAGACGCACAAGCAGTTTATCGCTGGCCAATGGGTCGACAGCGCAAGCGGCGAAACCTTCGCAACGCTTGATCCCGCGACCGGAGAAAGTCTCGGCCAGATGGCGCGCGGCAACGCAGCCGATGTCGACGCCGCCGTCGCCTCGGCCCGCGCGGCGTTTGAGGATGGCCGGTGGTCGGGGCTGACCCCGATGGAGCGTTCCAAGACGCTGTGGGCCATCGCCGATGCGATCGAGGCCAATATTGACGAGCTGGCTGAGCTGGAAACGCTCGACCAGGGCAAGGCGCTGTATGTCGGCCGCTGGGCCGAGATACCCGGCGCGGTCAACCAGTTCCGCTATTTCAGCGGGATGGCGACCAAGATCGAGGGATCGATGATCCCCACTTCGATCAATTACCAGCCGCCGGGCAAAGAGGTGTTCGCCTACACCCAGCATCTGCCCGTGGGCGTGGTCGGCGCGATTGTGCCGTGGAATTCGCCCTTGGTGCTGACCGCGATGAAGCTGGCGCCGGCACTGGCCGCCGGGTGCACCGTCGTGCTGAAACCGGCCGAAGACACCTCGCTCACCGCGGTGCGGCTGGTGGAGCTGATGATGGAAGCGGGCCTGCCCGAAGGCGTGATCAATCTGGTCACGGGCCTTGGCAGCGAAGCGGGCGCGGCGCTGGCCGCGCATCCCGGCGTCGACAAGGTCGCTTTTACCGGATCTACCGCGACGGGCCGCGCGATCCTTGATGCGGCCAAAGGCAACCTGAAACGCGTGACGCTTGAGCTGGGCGGCAAATCGCCGGTCATCGTGATGGGCGATGCGGATCTCGACGCGGCGATTGGCGGCGCGGCGGGTGCGATCTTCTTCAACGGCGGGCAGGTGTGCATCGCAGGTTCGCGCCTTTACGCGCATCGCAGCGTGTTCGACCGCGTGGTCGAGGGCGTAAGCGAACAGGCCAAGGCGATCCAGCTGGGTCACGGCATGGACCCGGCCACGCAAATGGGGCCGCTGGTCTCGCAAAAACACGCTTCCAAAGTCGCCGGCTATATCGCTGACGGCAAGAAAGCGGGCGCCAGCGTGCTGACAGGCGGTGAGACCACCGGACCCAATGGCAGTTTTATCACGCCCACGGTCATCACCGATGTGAAACCCGATATGAGCATGGTGCGCGAAGAGATCTTTGGCCCCGTCGTGGTGGCCACGCCCTTTGACGACCTCGACGAAGTGCTGAGCGCCGCGAACGACAGCGATTATGGCCTCGCCGCCGGAATCTGGACCGAAAGCCTGTCCACCGCGACGCGCGCGACCAAGCGGCTGCAGGCGGGCACGGTGTGGATCAACAGCCACGCCATGTACGATCCCTCGCTGCCGATTGGCGGGATCAAGCAATCGGGTTGGGGCCGCGACAGCGGGCAGGTGGCGCTGGAAAACTACCTCAACCTGCAGACGGTCTGCGCGATTGTTTAAGCGTGTTCGGCCTCAGGCCGTTCGCCCGCCATCAATCGGCAGGACCGCGCCGTTGAGGTATGCGGGCGCGTCGCGCAGCAGGTAGTCCACCAGCTCGGCGATCTCGCTCATCTCACCAAAACGCGCAGCGGGCGTCGCTTGGCGCAGGCCTTCGAACACGTCGGGCAGGCGCGCCTCGAACTCGCGGAACTTCTCGGTCGCGATGATGCCCGGCGCGATGACGGTGATGACAAGGCCCTGGCCCGCGTAATCCAGCGCAGCGGATTTGGTGAGGCCAATGACGCCCCATTTGGCGGCGGAATAGTCCGCCATGCCCTTGGTGCCTTTGACCCCGCCGGTGGAGGAATTGTTCACGATCCGCCCCGCGCCCTGCTTCAGCATCAAGGGCACTTGCGCGCGCATCAGATGGAACGGCGCGGACAGGTTGACGCTGAGCGTGTTTTGCCAACGCTCCAGCGGCACCTCGTGCAGCGGGCCATCGCCCAGCGTGTCCCCGAGATTGTTAAACGCCCCGTCAAGCCGCCCGTGGTCGGCTTCGATCTGGTCGATCAGCGTCTGGCACGAGGCCGCGTCGCCGCCGTCAAACGCGATAGCACTGGCGCTGCCGCCGCCCGCGCGGATCGCCTCGGCGGCCTCTTCCAGCGGCTCGATCCGGCGCGCGGCCAAGACAACGTGCCCCTCGCCCTGCCCCAGCTTCAGCGCGGCCTGCCGGCCCATCCCCGAACTGGCGCCAGCGACAAGGAAAACGGGTTTGGTTATGGGGCAAGCCTTTTGAGAAAATCGTGTATCGCCGCCGCCTTGGCCTCAGGTGAGACGCAATCGGGCGCGACTTCAGCGCCGGGCACAAGGTCCGCAATTTCGGCGGTGGCGGGGTCGAGCGCGCTTTGCGCATCGCCCAGCACCAGAGTGGGCACGCGGATCCGGGTCAGCGCTTCGCGCGCCTCGTGCCGGAACACCGCCTCGTAAGGCAAATGATAGGTCTCAAGGTTATTCAGCACTTCGAGCCCCAGTTCGTGCAGCAACGCCGCATCCAGCGTACCGCCCGCGCGAAGGTGCTCGGCGTCCTTCTTGTAATGCGGAAAGAACAGCATTTGATCGCGGATAAAGCTCCACGCCCAGTGGAACTGCGCGCCCGTTTCATCGGGTTTTTGCGGCGGCGCGTAGCGCTCCAGAAACTCCTCACGCGTTGCGGGATCGAACAGCGCCACGCCGTCCAGCACCAGCGCGCGCACCTCAGATGGCCGCGCCAGCGCCCATTCCACCGCGATGTGCGCGCCGGTGTGCGTGCCGTAGAGAACCGGGCGCTGAACCCCCAACGCCTCGCCCCCGCGCGCGATCATGTCGGCAAAGTCGGCCATGCTGGGCGCATCGACCAATGGCGTGCAGGATTGCCCGTTGCACGGCGTGTCGAACGCAAAGAGATCGAGGCCGGGATCCAGCGCCTCCATCAACGGCTCAAGCGAGCGCGACGAGGACGGCGAGGCGTGCATCAGAACCACAGCTTGCGCGGGCGCATCGCCAACCCGGCGGCGCAGATGCAGCTGGCCCTCCGCCACGGCCGCATAGGCTTTCTCGATCGCGCCCAACGCGCGCTTAGCCCTTCAACTGGCCGGGAAAATGCGCCTCGTGATTTTCGACATACCAATCGGCAATCTCTTCGCGCGTCGCCCACCAGATGCCATCAAGGCTTTGCGCGTATTCGATAAATTCGCGCAGCGCCCGGATCGTGTACGCCCGGCCCGAGACATGCGGGTGCAGCCCGACATTCATGATCCGCCCGGTTTTTTCGCCTTCCTTGTGAAGCACCGAAAGCTCCTCGATCAAAAGGTCGCGGTATTCGTCGGTCGTGCGGTTGTTGCGCGTCAGGATCGTGAAATCGTTGATCACATTGGAATAGGGCGTCGCCACAATCGGCCCGGCGTCGGTGCGGATCATGTAAGGCTGATCATCGTTCATGATGTCGCAGTAGGCTTTGAACCCTTCCTCCACGAGGATGGTCGGCGTGTTGAGCGTGCCGCGCAGCGAGCTCGACAGCCACACTTTGGGCTTCTTGCCGGTGTGCGCCTCGTACATTTCGACCGAGCGCTGGATGATCGAGCGTTCGGTGTCGATATCGTCGTGAAAGTCGGTGAGCAGTTCGCCCTGTTCGTAATTGTGCGCGATCAATTCGCCGCCGCGTTCAAGGCACGCATCCGCCATCGCCTTGCGCCGTTCAAAGGTGACCGCGTTGACGGTGCATGCGGGCTTCACGCCCATCTCGTCGAACATGTCGAACATGCGCCACACGCCCACGCGCTGGCCGTATTCGCGCCAGGAATAGTTGGGGTAATCGGGAATGCGCCCTGCCAGCGGGTTAGGCAGCAGCGCAGGGCCACCGGCGTAGTACGGCTTGTCAGTGTCTTTGACGAGGTCCCAGGTTTCCAGGTTGATCGTCATCATGATCGCCACCTTTGCCCCGCCCGGCCATTTTAAGGGAGCGCGTTCGGGCAGCGGCACGTAATCGTATTCAAACATATGGGGGCTGGTCCTCTTAGAATTCCGCCATCAGACGGCCAAAGCCCTCTTTGCGGTCCGTGATGCCGTTCTGGCGCAGCGCGTTCCAATAGGTCGCGGTGTTGATCGCGATGACCGGTTTGCCGAGCCACATTTCCGCCGCCGCAGCCAGCTTCACCATCGAAAGGTTGGTGCCCACCTGCACCAGCGCGTCGACATCATCGCCGTCGAGCTTCTTCAGCTCTTCGCGCAAGGTCGGCGTCGTCTCTTGCGCAATCGCGGTCCAGCTGGGGCATTGCAGGCACGTGTCGCGCACCACTTCGACGCCGTAATCCGACATGAAGTGCATCACATGGCCGTTGGCGCTGGGGTAATAGGGTGACAGCAGCGCAATTCTTTTGATCCCGCCATAAGCGCCGAAGGCTTCGATCAGCGATTGCGACCCGGTGCACAATTTCAGGCCCGAGGCGTCTTCGATGTTCTGGCGCCATTCCTCCGCGCCCTTCGCGCCGCCGTAAAACGTCACCGCGCTCATCCCCATGACGAGGTAATCGGGGTTGCACGTCATCACGCCGCGCACCGCGTCGAGCGTGTTGTTGCTGATCTCCAGCGTGCCCGCCATGAACGTCTCGTCCGAGATCGCCTGCGCGTCATCGACGACGATGCGGCTGTAATGGTTGGTGACGCCAGGCACGCGCAGATCGTCAAAGTCGGGCTGGACAATCGTGTTGGTCGAAGGGCCCAGCACGCCAAACAGGCGCTTATACCCGCGCGCGTCGGGGTTGGGGCGAGGCTTGACTGGCATCAGGCGGCTTTCCTTTCCTTTTCCCGTTCTTTCTCAACGCAATCGATCATCGATTGGCGCAGCAGAAATTCGCGGCGGCGCACGGGATCGGCGCGCACCGCTTCCATCTCGGCCTTGCGCCGCGAATGCAACTGGCCCTCGCCTTCCTTCAGATATTCCATGTTACGGATCGTCTGCGCCTGAATGAATTCGTGCGTGGTTGTGCGCCGCTGCTCTTCAAACGCGGCGAGTTCACAGGGAGCGTCCGCGCCGTTCTTGTAGACACGCACCAGACGCTGAGCGAGGTTGAAGGCGTCGTGAATGCCGCTGTTCATGCCAAAGCCGCCGATGGGGTTGTTCAGATGCGCCGCGTCCCCGATCAAAGCGGTGCGCCCGGTGAGGAAGCTTTTCGCCACGCGCTGATGCACGCGGTAGATCGTGCGGTGATGGGTTACGACCTCTTCGCCCTTGCCGATCAGTCGCTCAAACACCTCTGTCTTCTTCGCTTCGGCTTTCAGCACTTCGTCGGGCGTGTCCATGTCCGCGGGCACCAGCACGCGCCACAGCGAAGGAACCCGCAACAGAACCATCCATTCCTCGGGATCGGACACGTAATTGACGTGGGCGAGGCCATCTATGTGCTCTTCCAAAGGCTCGGTCGTAGTGAAGCACAGGAACTTTTCGGGATAAGTGAACCCGTGAAATTCAGTGCCCAGCCATTTGCGCACGGTCGAATTCGATCCGTCCGCGCCGATCAGGTAATCGGCCTCGATCTTCAGGATCGCGTAGGGCGTTTCGGCGTAGACCGTCACACCGCTGGCGTTCTGTTCGACCGCGGCGACGCGGTGGTTAAACAGCACTTCGGCGCCCTTTTGCTCCTGCACGCCTTCGGACAGCATGCGCGAGAGATGATATTGCTCGCACTGGATGCGGTAGGGGTGGCGCGTGACGTCGGCGATTTCGGAAAGGTCAAAATCGATCACCTCGCCCGTGCGCCGTTCGCGGAAGTGATAGATCGGCGCTTTCAAGCCCTTCTCGATCAGGCGCGCGGTGATGTCGAACTCTTCGAGCATCTCCAAGGTCGGCGGATGAAAGGTCGCGGCGCGCAGGTCGAGCGCGCAATCCGCGCCGTCTTCGAGCAGCACGCCGTCCACGCCTGGGCTCGCCAGAGAGTAGGCAGCAGCCGTGCCGACCGGGCCCGCGCCGGCGACGACAACCTGAGTGCGAAGGGTCTGCATGAAAGGGCGGCTCCGTGGTGGCGGGCAAGGAAAGGTCTTGCCAATGGGTCACGCTGTGAACGCAGTCGCGCGTTCGGGCACACCGCTTCGCGACCGGTTTCTCGCCATGCGAACACGATCCGCCAGAGTGGGCGGGATGTAGCGAGGGAATATCCGAAGGGTGGATAGCGCAGGGCCCAGCCGCCAGAGCGGGCGCGCTCAGTGCTATTCGCCGTCCAAACCGAAACACCCACAGAACAGGCACACACATGGCGCTTAACACCAGCCCGCTGCGCGAGATCACGCAAGAGGATATCGACACCTATAACCGCGATGGCGCGGTGTGCATTCGCAAGGTGTTGAACCAGGAATGGGTCGATATCCTGTTGGAACAGGCGCGCGAGGTGATCGTCGAGAAGAAAGATGTGGGCCTGCTTCCCACCATACCGGGTCGCTACATGGCGCGCTGCCTGCCCGATTATCGCAAGCTGATGTTCGAAGGCCCCGTGGCCGAGGCGGCGGGCAAGGTGCTGCAATCCAAGGAAATCCGCTTTTTCTTTGACGAATTCTTCGCCAAGCCCCCGCAATCGGACGCGGCAACCTTGTGGCATTGCGACCGCATGGCCTTTCCGGTCGAGGGCAAGATGGTGCCGTCATTGTGGATTCCGCTGACCCCGATTGTCGAAGAGAACTGCCTTGAAGTGCTGGCGGGCACGCAGAACGACGACGTGCCCTATTGGCTGTTCAGCCCCAACGCGCGCAAGATGATCAAGCCCGATGACCGCGTGCCGCACCCCGAGATTGAAAGCCGCCGCGGCGAGCCCGGTCTGCGCTTCCTGAAATGGGAGATGGATCCGGGCGATATGCTGGTCGTGCACCCCTGGGTGCTGCACTATTCAGCCGGAAACCCCACCGACGATTGGCGCGTGGCCATTTCAGAGCGTGTGTTTGGCGACGACATTCGCTGGGCCCCGCGCCCCGATTGCCTCAACATCGCGGGCGTTAGCTTTGACGAGATGCTCGACGGCGAAAAGCCCGAAGGCCCGCTGTTCCCGCTCTTGTGGTCACAGGATGGCCGCAAAGAAGACGACAGCGAATATCCGCGCGGTTTCGCCACACGCTGGCCCAAGCGCGACATGGGCGGGGTCAACGAATACGACACCTTCAAGAAAATGAAGGAAAAGGAAGACGCGGGCGAATTGTCTGTCAGCGAAAAATCGCCCGACCACAAGAAGGTGGGCGCGCACTGATGGCGGCGGCGATGAAGCTGTTCTATTCGCCCTTTCACACCTTCATTCACAAGGTCCTGGTCACCGCGCATGAATCCGGGCTGTGGGACGATATCGACTTTATCGCCACCTTCCCGTTCAAGAACCTTGAGGGCGAAGATCAGGGCGAGGCCTATTCGATCGCCGCGATCAACCCTTTGAGCAAAGTGCCAACTCTGGCAACGCCCGATGGCCAAGTGATCTTCGGCAGCCAGGCGGTGTGCGAATTTCTCGACGCGAACTCCAAGGCGCGCCGCATGTACCCGGAGGCGGGCCCTGCGCGCTGGGACGCGGTCACGCGCCTCGCGCTGTCGGACACGATCTTTGAAGGCACCGTGCAAATGGTCGCCGAACAATGGCAAGAACCCGAGCAGTGGAACCTCTATGTGTTCGAGAGGATGTGGCCCAAGTTTATCCTCGCGCTCGATTGGCTCGACGCGCAAGCGGCGAAGGGTTGGGACACATTTGATGTGGGCCACGCCGCGATGCTGCACGCGATAAGCTATCTGGGTTTTCGCGCGGAGTTCTATGAAGCCAAAGACCCGCTTTATCCCGACTTCAACTGGCGCGAGGGGCGCCCGGCTTTGAGCGATTGGTACGACGAGGCGGTGACGCGCCCCTCGGGCACCTCGCATTACAACGTCGACTTCACCGGCGACACCAGCGCGCAGCGCTTGCAGGCGGCGGTCGCACAAGTTCTCGAATGGCAGGGAAGAGGTTCATGATCGATTTCTATTTCTGGCCCCCCAACGGGCACAAGATCTCGATCGCGCTGGAGGAATTCGGCCTCGACTACACGGTCAAGCCGATCAACATACTGACAGGCGAGCAGCACGAACCCGCCTTTATCGCGATCAGCCCCAACAACCGCGTGCCCGCGATCATCGACCACGACGGACCGGGCGGCGCGCCTCACACCGTGTTCGAAAGCGGCGCGATCCTGCTCTATCTCGCGCAGAAGACAGGAAAATTCTGGCCCAGCGATCCGGTGGAGCAATCCGTGCTCACCCAGTGGGTGTTTTTCCACTGCGCCAATATCGGCCCGATGTTTGGCCAATGCGGGCACTTTCGCGGCTACGCGGAGGAAGAGGTGCCCTACGCAATCGCGCGCTATTCGGGCGAGGTCCAGCGGCTTTACGGCCTGATCGACCGCGAGCTGGCCAAGAAACCCTGGATCGCCGGGGACGACTATTCGCTCGCCGACATGGCGACCTATCCGTGGATGGACGCGCGCCAACAAAACCTGCACGGCGTCGATATCGCCAAGTTTCCCAACGTCGCCGCGTGGATCGACAAATGCGAAGCGCGCCCCGGCGTTCAGCGCGGCATGGCGATCCTTAAAGACGATATGAAAGTCGGCAACCCGACCGAAGAAACGCGCAAGGCGATGTTCTTCCGCGACTAGGGCCCCGCCCCGATTTTATTCGGAAGCGCGAGCCAGAAGGTTGGGAATGACCGAATCGTCATAGGCCAAGTTCACCTCGCCAAAACGCGCGATCACCAGCCCCTGCGACGGCATCACATAGACGCGCTGGCCCCCGAACCCGTCAAAATAGACGATATCCTTGGCCACGAACGGTTCGGCGTGCGGCACCTTAATGGGGTTGGCCGCGCTGTAGGCGCGCATCGGTGTGTTCTCGCGCCCTAGCCACACTTGCAAACCGTATTGCGGGTTCACTTTGGACGGGGTGGCCATCGCGGCGATCCAGGAAGCGGGCACGATTTGCTCGTCGCCCACTGCGCCGCCGTTCCGGATCAGCTCGCCCACGCGCGCGTAATCCATCAGCCCCGCGTGAAGCCCCGCATAGCCGCGCGCCTCGCCCTGCTGGTCGATCCACACGCGCGCGTCTTCGTTGCCCAGCGGGCACCACAGCTTGTCTTCCAGATAGGTCAGCACCGATCCCTTGCCCGCCGTCGCCAGGCGCCGATCCAGCGCCAGCGTCAGCAGCTTGGTGATCGCGTTGTTGTAGGAAAATTCGGTGTCGGGCTCGCTCACCTGCTCCACTTGCAGCGCGGCTTCCCCGATATTGGGCGACAGCAGGATCGCCATGAAGTTCGACTGCCCCAGCCCCGCCGACATCGTCATCAACTGGCGCAGCGTAATATCGCCGCGCGGATCGCCGTTCCACTCGGTCAAAGTGTCGCCCACTCGCTCGTCTAGCGAGCCGATCACGCCTTCTTCGATCGCAACGCCGTAAAGCAGGCCGATAACCGATTTCATCATCGAGGCCGACGCGCTGGGCGTCGTGCTGTCGACACCCTCGGCGTAGCTTTCGTGCAGCACCGCGCCATCGCGCATGACGATGAGGCCAAGCCCGCGTTGCTCGTCCGAATAGGCCTGCGCCTTGGCAATCGCCTCGGCCAACACCGCGCTGGGCTCAGCGCGCGGCGCGGGCGCGGCCTCACACCCTTTGAGATCGTAATTGGGGCGATAGCGCTCCACCTCCAGCACGCTGGCCGTTTGCGGCAAATCCGCAGGGGTCGTGGGGTTGTCCATCCCCGTAATGCGAGTCGCCGGGTCAAAGGCCGGGGCCGCCGCCTCTTGCGCCGCAACGCCTGCGCAGCTTGCCAGCAAAGCCGCCGCGCCCAGCGATAGGATCGGGCGGGCAATCAGCGCACGAGTAAATTGTGGGATCCGCGTCATCAGTTCGTGTCCTCTTCAAACATCTCGCCAGCGATGGCGGAGCCAAGCGTGCACGGTTGCGCCACGCTGATGCGAGTCTCGATAAAGCGCAGCGATGTCGCCAGCGCGCGATCAAACAGCGCCTGTTCCGGCTCGCTGACCGGTTTCACGCGGCCAAACACGCCGCCGAAATAATGGTCAATCCCCTCGCCCACCCACAGGGCGCGCGCGCCCTCGGGAGCGTAATCGTACGAGGCCTTGTGGCCTTTCCAATCGTCGACAAAGCCCGGCAGGATATCGGCGGTGCCCGTCAGCGTCAGGCTGGGCGCGGTGAGGGTTGACCACCCTTCGTTGGCCATAAAGCCGGGCATGGGCGCGGGCGGCGACCAGCCCACCACCGCATCGACATCGGCGTTGCGGCGATCCACTTGGCTGCCATCGGGTTCAAACGCCAGCGCGCCGCCCGGCAGTTGCGCGATCAACGCTCCATAGGAATGGCCCAGCGCAATCGTGCGCTCGCTATCAAGCTTCAATCCCTTGGCCACCAGAGCCGATGTCACGGCCGCAGGCGGGTCGAGTGAAAGCGCGTAATCCTCGGTCCGCGTCGCCCAGGTGATCGGATGCGGCGGGCGGTCAGGATCGCCTTCAGCGCGCGGATATTCCTCGGAATCGATGTGCATCGGGGCCAAGACAACGAAACCCGCGCCCGCCAGCGGCTCCAGCATCGCGGCGTAGCGGCCAGGCGTGGCGAACGCGCCGTGCGAGAAAGCGACCAGCGGATAGGTGCCCGGCTCCTCAGGCGCGAAAACGGTGAGGTCTACATTGCGGCCCTCGCTCGCTTCGACGCTCACCGTGAAGCTTTGCGCCGAACCGGTCAGCCGCTGCGAACAGCTTGGTGGGCTCTCGGCAGCCAGCGCCGGGTCCACGTTCGCCGTACATTCGGGCAGCGTCAGAGCGAGCGCAGAGATCCAAGGGGCAAGCGAGCGCGAAGGAAACGTGGCCATAGTCAACCCGATGACATGCACCCGCGCCTTGCCCCAACGCAGCTGCGCGCCTTGTCCGCCAGTCGGTCAGCCCGCAACGCCCGCGCGCCATGCCGCTTTCGTCTGTTAGCTTCTGTGGCGCGGCAAAAGGCTCAGACCCGAAACCGCGCAAAGCGTGTGGCGCAGCGAAAGGACGGCCTCCTCTCTTACCCAAATCGTGTGCGGCGGGCCGTCCTTTCGTATCGCCGGATCAAGGAGAACACCCATGCAGCTGGCGATTGTGGGCGCCACCGGGAAAACCGGCCTTCTGCTCTGCGAACAAGCGCTGGCCAAGGGGCACAAGGTCACCGCCTTTGTGCGCGACCCGGCAAAACTGGGCGCGCTGGCGGATCGGCTGCGCGTGGTCGAAGGCACCCTGGACGACGCCGATGCGCTTTCAAGCGCGGTGCGCGGCGCGGACGCGGTGGTCAGCGCGCTGGGCACCGTGGACCGCAAACCCAACACCGTTCTTTCCGATGGAACGCGGCGCATCGTGCGCGCGATGGAAGAAGAAGGCGTGCTGCGCTTGGCCGCGATCACCTCGCTGGGCTGCGGGGCCTCGCGCGATCAGGTCAACAGCCGCCTCATGCGCTTTCTCATCAAGACCGTGGCCAAGGAAATCTGGGCCGACAAGGATCGGCAGGAAGACGTGATCCGCGCCAGCGAGCTTGATTATCTGATCGTGCGGCCCGGCGGACTGACCGATAAGCCGGCGCGCAGATCGTGGACGATCATGCGCGAAGGCGATGCCCAAAAGGGCCGCCAGATGATCGCGCGCGCCGATGTCGCGGCGTTCATTCTTGAAAAGCTGGAAAGCGGCGAATTGGGCCGCGAGGCTCTAACGGTCTTTTGAAGGCCTCACGCGCGCGGGCGCTAGCCCCGCATGCGTTCCAGCGTCGCTTCATCCAAACGGTACCGCAGCAACAAAGGCACCGCGATCACGCAAAAGATCGCCGGGACGATTGAAGTGCCCCAATGCACAGCCGTCAGCACGGCTTCGGGTTGCTCAACGCTGGGGTCGCGCGACTGGATCAGCCCGTTGGCCTGAAGGAGCACGCCGATGATGAAGGGCCCCAAGGCGCCCGCCAGATTCTCGGTAAAGGTCCAGACCCCGCTCATAATCCCTTCGCGCGCTTCGCCCGACTGGATGCGGTCGTATTCCATCGTATCGGGCAGCATCGCGAGCGCGCATAACAGCGTGCCGGTTGAGAACGACCCGATGGCCAGCGCGCGCGCGAACAGGAAGGCCTTGGGCTCACCGGGCGTCCACACGATCCACGAAGCCAGCGCCACGGCGTAAAGCAGGATCAGCGCGATATAGCTTTCGCGCTTTCCGAACTTGGCGATGATCCAGCGATAGAGGGGCACGCTGAAGAGGCCGACGAGACCAAACACCAGATAGAACTCGCTGATCTGCGCCGGGCCCAGCTTGAGCACAAAGCCGAAGAAATACGGCGTGCAAGCGAGCACGGTGGAGAGCACAGCCAGCTGGCACAGCTTAATGATGGTCAGCAAACGGAACGGCGCGTTGCCGATCACTTTCGCGATATCGGTGAAGGGGCTGATCAGCAGGCTGACCGCGTCGACATCTCCGTCTTTTTGAGGCCCGTCCTTTTGAGGACGCTCGGACTGCGGCAGCCACGCCGCGCCGATAAACACGACTAGGCACAAGGCGGTCGCGGCCAGACCCAAGATCAGGCCCATCATCTGATAACCGCCCTGCTCGCCTCCGCCGCTGATCTCGATCAAGGCGGGCGCGCCGACCGATCCGGCCATAACGCCGGCCAGTTGGAACCCGACGCGAAAGCTCATCAGGCGCGTGCGCTCGTCATAGCCGGGCGCGATTTCAGGCGGCATCGCCAGATAGGGGATCGAGAAGATCGAATACGCGGTCGAATAAAGCAGCAAGACGGCGGTGACGAGGAACCCGGCCTGCGTCCCCTCGACGCCCAGAAGGCCGAGCGAGAAAAAGGATATGAAGCTTGCGCCAAGGCCCAGCGCGCCGATCAACAGGTAGATACGGCGCGGTCCCCAGCGGTGCTGTGTGCGGTCGCTTACCGCGCCGATCAAGGGATCGATGATCCCGTCATAGACACGGGCAATCAGGATGATCGTCCCCGCCACAGCCGGGGCGATGCCCAGCACGCTGGTCATAAAGAACAGCCCGAACAGCGCCATCGCGTTGAACAACGCGCCCGTCGCAAACGAGCCCGAGGCCCAGGCCAAAGTCGGGGCGAGGCCAACCGTGGGGGCGGCCTTCTTCACGGCTGTATCAGCGCTCATTCAAAGCTGACGGACTTACCCGGCGTATCCAGTCGGTTCAGCACATAGACGCCGCCCATACTGCCAAAGTTGATGCGCATGTCATCGTCGCAATAGACAACGTCGGAGTGCAATTTGGGCGGTTTCAATTCTTGTCTGAGGGGAAAGCCGGGCTCAAGCCCGAACTGCGCGCGCACCTCCTCTTCGCTGACACCGGGGGGCGGCACCAGCTCAACCGCGTAAAACTCAACCGCGTAGCGCTGCGGTTCTTCCGATCCTACTTCATAGCGGCCCCAGACAATGATGGTCGCGTGATGCGCCTCGTCCGGGGTCTGGATCGCGACCACGTTGTTGTAATGCCCGCCTTCGATGCGGATTTCCTGATCGATGTCTTCGACCTTTATCGGCACGGCGGGTAATGGTGTAAAGCTCTGCATCTTCATCGTTGTTTCGTGCTTGATGGGCTTGCCCGCCGTGTGCTTGGGCCCAAACTGCGCGTAGTGCGATGTCCAGGGGCCTTCGACCACTTCCTGTTCATCGAATGGGCGCGGCGTGGGACTGTGCGGTACCAGCTCGTGGATCAGCGCGTGGATCGCGTCGTAAGTGGCGTCGTCATACGTGCCGTCGGGTTGGCATGCGTCGATGGTGGCGCGCAGCTTTTCTTTTAGGGGGGCGATGTCGGTCATGTCCTCTTCCTGAGAGCGGGTGGCCTAGCCAGCAAGATTGCCCAGGCCAGTGTCCGCCCAGCGGACATTAAGTGGATTTGCGCGTGAGCGGCGCGCGCGCTCACGCATGGTGCCCAAGATTTGCAGATAGGATGGGGACGGAGCCATGACGACACCTTTTGCCACGCGGATGAAAAGCTTTGCGAAGCGATCAATGATCACAGGTGCGTGTCTGGCGATGGCGGCCTGCGCGCAGGCCCCGCAAGAGCTGACCCCCGCCCAGCTTGAAGAGCGCCGGACCGAGCTGAACGAGACGCTTGCCGATCCCGTAGCGCGCACGAAACTGATCGCAAAGGTGCTGGGCGCCACTGAAGAGATGGAACGCCACGGCTTCCTCAAATTCCATGTCTTCGGCTTCACCGGCGAAGGCAACGCCGTCCCCTTCTTCACGATGAACAATTACATCATCCAGAAATGGAGCCCGGGCGAGGAGGGCAGCTTCAACGTCGAACATTACGAAGTCGCCTATTATTCCGAATTTGATACCGATGAGGCGATCACTGAGTGGACAAACCCGTTCAACGGGGAAGTGATCGAGATGCCGCATTTCGTGCTGGGGCCGGTGCCGCGTTTTTATTCGCCGGGAATGAGCAAGGACCCGGCTTCCTTTGCGCCTGATCCGATGAACATCACGATGATCGGCGACAGGGTCTATATCCCCACGCTCACCCGTTTCCGCTTTCCCGGCCAGATGACGACCGAGGAATGGGGCCTCTATGGCGGCGGAGACGAAAGCTTCTGGGATTCGATGCTGGTCTATTCAGCCGACATCGAAGACGTGCTGGACGAGACGAAGACGCACGCTCCGGCCGAAATCCACATGCAGAACCTCGTCAGTTGGTCGCCCTATCTCAAGATGGGGGACACGCCGGGCCGCACGATGGTGCGCGCCTATGGCCAGCATATTTCGGGCTATGACGCTCTGCCCAAGACAACCCGCGCCAATCTGGAAAAGTTCACGCCGGAAATCTTTGATCTGGCCTCGTGGGAACAGCCGCGCATTGACGGGGTCGAATTCATGCAAAAGCTGGTCGAACAGCGCGTTAACGGCACGCTCGATATCGATCAGCCCGGCTACAAGGCGCCCAAGGTCAAAAGCTTTTTCGAGCTTGAGGGTTTTTAAGGCTGCTTGAAAACGCCCGGCCGCTGATGGCTGATCACCCAGCGATCAGTGGCAATCGATAAAATCCGCGCCGCGCGTCCTGTGGCAAGCCATCGCTGATGGACAGTTTTGACTACATCATCGTGGGCGGCGGTTCGGCGGGCTCGGTTCTGGCCAACCGCCTCAGCGAGGATCCGTCGAACTCGGTCTTGCTGCTTGAAGCGGGGGGTGAGGATCGCTCGCCTCTCATCAAGGTCCCCGCCGCGTTGATCAAACTGATCGGCAACCCGGCCTATGACTGGGGCTTTCAGGTCGAACCCGATCCCAGCCGATCGGGCCGTCAGGACTATTGGCCCGCCGGCAAAGTGCTGGGCGGCTCCAGTTCGATCAACGGCATGCTCTATGTGCGCGGCGCGGCGCGCGATTTTGACGGGTGGCGCGATCAGGGCAACGAAGGCTGGGGCTTTGACGAGTGCGAACCCTATTTCCGCAAACTGGAACGCTGCACCTTTCCCACGGGGCAGGAACGCGGCGCGATGGGGCCGCAAGCGATCAGCCATCTGCGCACGCGCCATCCGCTGGCCTATCCCTTTGTCGACGCCGCGCAGGCAAGCGGTTTGCCGCATAACAAGGATTACAACGCCGCCAGCCAGGAAGGGGTGAGCGCGCCGCAACTGACACAGCTGAAAGGCGCGCGTTTCAGCGCGGCGGACGCCTATCTCAAGCCCGCGCGGCGTCGCTCTAACCTCGAAATACGCACGAAAGCGCAGGTCACGCGGATCGAATGGGAAGGCCCCCGCGCCAGCGGCGTGCGCTATGAACATAGAGGCAAGGCGCACACCGCGCACGCAAAGGGCGAGGTGATCCTCGCCGCTGGCGCGCTGCAATCGCCCAAGCTTTTGATGCTGTCGGGCATCGGCCCGGCGGATGATCTCAAAAGCCACGGGATCGAGGTGACACTCGACAACCCCCATGTCGGCGCCAATCTGCTCGAACACCCCAACGCCCAGCTTGGCTTTTGCGTCGATCAGCGCACCTTCAATCAGGAAATCAACAGCGCGCGCGTCGCGTGGCACGCGCTGCGCTGGCTGACCGCGCGGCGGGGTCCGGCGACCAGCCCCTACCCCCACGCGGTGGGCTTCTATCGCTCGACGCCTGACAAGCCCTTTCCCGACATTCAATTGCTCTTCGGGCCGTTCGGCTTTGAACTCACGCCCGATGGCGTGGCCCCGTCGCTCAAACCCATGGTGACGCTGGTCTTGGGGCTTTCCTACGCGCGCAGTTCGGGCCGGCTTACCCTTACCAGCGGCGACTGGCGCGACAAGCCGCGGATCGCGCTCGAAATGCTGTCCGACGCGCGCGATGTCGCCGATCTTATCGCGGCGTGCCGCACAGCGCGCGCTATGATGGAGCACGAACCCATGGCGGGGCACATCAAGGGCGAAATGACGCCGGGCGACGAGGTGCAAAGCGACGCGGACTGGGAGGCCTATCTGCGCCGCACGGTGGACCCGACCTATCACCCAGTCAGCACGTGCCGCATGGCCCCCTCAATCGCCAAGGGCGTCGTCGCGCCCAACTTGAAAGTGCACGGCGTCGAAAGCCTGCGCGTCGTCGACGCCAGCGTCTTTCCCGACCACATCAGCGGCAACACCAACGGGGCGGTGTTGATGGTGGCGGAAAAAGCATCCGACATGATCCTGAGCAACAAGGGCTGAAAACCATGAGTGAAAAACGTTCGGTGTTCATCAGCGGCGGCGGCCCGGCGGGCCTGGCGGCGGCTTTGTTGTTTGATCAGATGGGCTGGGACGAAATTGTGCTGGCCGAACGGCGCGCCTCGCCCAGCGATTTTGAGAAGAACAAAAGCTTCAACTATCTCGTCGATCTGCGCGGGCAGCGCATTCTGGAGCGGCTGGGCATCGCCGATCGCCTCTACGATTGCGGGGTCGATACAACCACCTTCACCGCCACCACCTTGGCCCCCGATGGCACCGCCAGCGCGCAGACCGTGCCGATCATCGATCCCAACCGGCCCACCTGTTTCTGGACCACGCGGCGCGCGCTGCTCTCGATGCTGTATGGCGCGATTGAGGAGAAGGGCAGCGAGAGGCTGCGCGTCCTGTACGGGCACAGCGTCGCCGGGATCGAACGCGCCGACGACCAATCCGTGCGCGTCCGGGTTGAGGACGCTGAGGGTAAGGACGAAGTCTTTGCGCCCACTCTCGTTCTGGCCTGCGATGGCCTTAATTCCGTGATCCGATCCGCGCTGGAACAGCAAAGCGAAGTCCCCGCCGGGCATTTCGACATGATCGCGGGCGATTCGATCAGCGTGGGCCTGCGCTACAAAGTGCTCAACCTGCCCTCCAAGTTCACCAGCGCCGATGGATCGGTCGCGGTCGATGACAACCGGATGAGCTATATCATCCCCTCGCGCCACAAGGACCAGAAGAAGGCCTGCGCGCTGTTTGCTTTTCCGGTGGTCGATCCCGCTCACCCGCGCAGCGTCAACCTGATCCGCGAGAAGGATCACGAGTTGTGGACGCTGAAAACGGGTGAGGAATTGTTGGCGTGGCTGGAGGATTCCTTCCCGCAGATTGATGTTCGCGCGTTGGTGTCGAAAGAGGAAGCCGACGACTTTGTGAGCCTGGAAGCGGGCGCCTTTCCCGCGCCGCAATACGCGCGCCATCTGCACGCTTCGCTGGGGCCCAATGGCGCGAAAACCGAAGCGCTGCTGATCGGCGATGCCGCGCACGCCTTTCCGCCGGACCTTGGCCTGGGCGTCAATTCCGCTTTGCAGGATCTGGAGGTTCTGGCGCGCCATCTCGACCGCGACGTCAGCCTGCATCAGGCGGCGGTGGATTATGAGGCGGAGCGTTTGCCCGAATCGCGAGACCTCGTCTGGATTGTCGAGAACACCTTCCCCGAACAGTACAACCATCGCCCGACGCGCCTCAAACTGTGGGCGCTGGGCTTCTTTGGCCGCCGGGCCATGCACAAACTCGCGCCGTGGTTCTTTGACAAGCCCGCCTTCCTGCTGAGCCAGGACCCCAACATGCCCTATGGCGAGATGCGCAAGCGCAAGACGCGCACCGATATTCGCTATCGCGGTCTTATGATCGGATTGGGAGCGCTCGCGGCGGCGGGCGCGGCGGTGGCGCTGCGATGAGCGGGGTTAGAGCGCTCCTCTTGGCCTGCGCGGCGCTGGCGACGACCGGCGCAAACGCGCAAGACACGCCAGCGTTGGAGCAAGAACTCAGCGCGCTGCTGGCGAGCTTGCCGGGCGAATATGTCGGCACAGCGCCTAAAGGGATGACGCCGCAGGGCGAAACGCACCAACTGATACATCGCTTGCGCGCCGTAACCGCCCCGCAATTGGGTGAGCGCGTGATGTATTACACCGTCACCCGCGACACAGCTGATCGCCCGATCCTGCAGGCCAAGCTTTTCGTGTTCGAAAGCGCACCGACCCGCAGCGCCAACACGATGCACGCCCTCGTGCTGACACAGGCCCAAGCCGAGGCGCTGCGTGATGAGGATGAGGGCGATAGCGGGGCGGCATGGCAAAAGCTGGAGCGCGAAGGCCTGATGTCCTTTCCCTCCGACTGCTTTTTCACCTGGACGCGCGATGAGGCCGGGTTCAACGCAGCCGGCTCCACCACATGCTCGTACGAAAGCCGCGCGTTCAAGCAGGTGATCACGCCCAAGATGCGCTACCGGATCAGCGAAGAGAGCTTCCAGTTTGAAGAGACCCTTTTGGGTGAAGACGGCCAAGCGATTGTCAGCACCGGCGGCCTGCTGAGCGCGGCGCGGCGATAGGGTCAGCGCCCGTCAGTCTGAAGCGATCTCGACCAGTTCGGTGAGTTCGCCCGCAGGCCCCACAAAGGTGGCGGCGCGCGCTCCAAAGTAAGGCGCTTGGGCCCTCGCGGCGGGCGGCGTGATCCAGGCGACGTCGCACTCCTCAAGGCTGCGCACCGCCAGGGTCACCAGCGCGTTACCCGGTGGCAGCGTCCCTTCGCGCACCGCTCTTGGACCAGCGCTTTCGGGGTAGTCGTCAATTTCGATCATCGGTTCCAGCCCGCGATGGATCATGCTGATCGTCGTCTTGGTGTCGGGCGGCAGATCGAAGGCGCGATTGATCATCGAATAGGCCAGCGTGTAATCAGGCCCGCGATCCAGCCCCACGCGATCCGCGTAAAAGGCCACGCTGGCAGCCCGGTCCGGCGTTGCCAGCACACAGATGAATATCTTGTCGACCGGGCATTGCGCGCGCGGAAGCCGCGCGTCGGAGGGATCGCGCAGCACCTGGTTGAGATAGAGCATTTCGCGCCCGGTCCCCAGCACCTGCATCGGGATGAAGGTCGGCTCAAAATTATCGAGGTGGCGCGGCGGGCCGATGATCTCGAACTGATCGGGCGGCAGCTTATCCGGCCATTGCCACACATCCTCGACCGTCAATTCAAACGCGGCCCAGCCATAGGTGCGCGTCGGTTTGAAAGCGGGGTCTTGCGCTTGCTCAACCAGGCGCAGCCAGCACGGCGCATCGCTGCGCGGCTTCAACGTTACGATCCGCGCGCCCGCGACCGCTGGCGCGCCCCAGCTGGCGGCAAGATCGGGCGTGGCTGTTTCGGTCGAGACCAGTTCCAGCCCCAGTGTGTCACGATAGCCCGCGATCGCCTGATCAAGGTCGGGCACGCAGGAGAGGCCACCCAAAATGGTGCCTTGGCCAGCGGGGGCCAGCCCCATGTCTTCAAGCCGCGTGGCCATGGTGATGGGTCAATGGCGGCGGGCTACGATCTCTCGCAGCCCGCCAGCCGATCAGAACGGCAGCTTGGGCGCGGGCGCCACCGGCACTTCGCCGTTGACCAGCGGCGCGGGCGTTTGCTCGCGGGTGTACATTTCCAGCGACGACAGCGAGTCTTTTTCCCACGCATCCGCGCCTGGCGCTACGAGATATTTGGGATACTTCTTGGCCGCGTATTCCACCGCAATGGGATCGGCGTATTCGAGCGAATCCACCGCGCCAAAGTGGCAGGTGTAGACGCAATGCCCCTCGGTCGGGCCCATCAGCATCCACGGCAGCCATGGCGTCACCCGGTTCCACACGCCGCGCGCTTTGACGGCCGTGAGATCGGGGTTCTGCATGTCTTCCCAATTGAACTTGTAAAGGAACATTTCGCTAACCTGATTGAACTTGCCCGGGCTTTCACGCGGCCATTGGTCGGGCTGCAGGGCGGACGGGTAAAACAGGTTGATCCGGCGCGAGAGGTTGAGGTCGTTTCCGCGACGCTCCCAATCCAGCAGCATCGGGAATTTCTCGCGCTTCTCGGTGTTCAGCCCGCCATAGCTGGGCGGCGGAGGGGTGTAAGCGGTGATCAGCGCGTTGAACGGAGCGTTGGCGATGGGCACCACCTTCACCGTCTCGTCCATATAAGGGTTGGTCCATTCCTCCATGATCTCGCCCGTCTTGAGGTCGGTGTAGAAACCCACCTCGCGCAGAGCCTTGCGATAGCCGGGATATTCGGGATCGTTCGAAGGCGGCAGCTTGGCCGCGCTGAAGCCGGTGAAGCCGAACAGATCGCGCACCTTCTCGCCCGGACGCACGCCGTGCACCATGCCTTTGAACCAGCCAAACTTGGTGGTGGTCATATCGATATTGCCGTTGATGCGGCCAATCGCCTCGCGGTTTCCTTCGGGCGTGGTGAGGTCAAGGTAGTCGCCCTTCAGGCTCGTCTCCATGTCGCCATCGTGGGATCCGCCCATGTGCCCATCCGCCATCGGCATGGCGCGCACACCTGCGCTGCCCAACGCAAGAGAGGAGGCACCAGCGGCGCCGGCCATCATGAAATCTCTTCTTTTCATCGCTCGTTCTCCTGTTCGTATCGCTTAAATTGATTGCCGTCTGGCTTAGTCAGTCGGTGCCTCGGTGCTGGTCCAGTTCTGCCAGTCGGGCGTGACAAAATGCTCGTCGATCAGTGTGCGCTGATAGCATTGGCCATCGCGGAACCACTGCCACACGCGGCTGCGGAACTTGTGCGTTACATCGACCTGGATCATCTCGTAGAGGTAGATGCCCGGCTCGTTCACCCGCACCCAGTTGAGGCAGGTGGACAGATTTTGATCATCGGGCTGCATCGCCGCGGCCCATCCCTGGCTCAGCTCGTTATCAAACCAGATCCGCCCGTCGCGGTAATTGGCGGGAAATTCGCGGAAATCGGTCTTCCCGTCCTCCCAGAAATACTGGTTGGTCTGGTGGTAATCGGCGGGCTTGCCGTCTTCGGGCAAACGGCACAGAAGTCGCGAACGATGCTGATCGGTCAGCTTGCTGGTCAC
>ERZ1740070.619-NODE-619-length-23822-cov-4.450793_pt1 | contig 23822 bp, 27 predicted proteins | sample MGYA00581734_ERZ1740070 | MGnify/ENA primary metagenome ERZ1740070 (study PRJEB43018, sample SAMN04849744) | marine metagenome | isolation source: floating plastic debris | place: Pacific Ocean | collected 2008-09-01 | study: EMG produced TPA metagenomics assembly...
CCCGCTGACGGCTTTCTAGCCCGTTAATAGCGCTGCGGACTTTCCAGCACGCTCAATATGATTGAACACGACCACCGTCTCCGGCCATTTCTCTGCGGCTTCGATCAGCTCATGAGCCGTCGCATCGGCAGAGCAATCATTGACGCAGACGACCTCGAACGCGATCCCATTCAGGGTCTCGTGCACCTCTTCCAAAAGCGGCAGAACGTTACCCGATTCATTGTAGAATGGGATTAAGACACTGAGCTCAGGCTCGCTCATTTCCCAGCCTCTATTTTGGCCGCCAGGGCTTCTATGCGGCTGGCCGTATCGTTCAAGGCGCGGGCCGCCCGTTCCACGTCAGGACCGGCCGCAGCGGCTTGCTGCTGGTGCGCCGCGTCAAGCTCATCGAGCAAAGCCAAAGAGGCGATTAGTAAAAGGCGATCGTCGCCAATATTGCCGACGGCTTTGGCGATGTCTTCGATCCGCGCGTCCAGCTGATGCGAGAGCGCAATCAGCCGTGCTTCTTGGCCCGGGGCACAGGCGACTGAGTAAGAACGGCCTTTGATTCGGATATCTGCTTTGGCCATTAGCTTTGCCCTTCGCGGCCGAGCGCAGCGCGGACTTCAGCAATTGCAGAACCCAGAGCTTCAGAGGCCTCATCCGCGAGCGCCTGCAGCTCTTTCTCGCGCGCCAATGACTCATCAAGCTGTTCCGCGAGGCGCGCACGATCTTCCATCATCGCAGATAATTCCTGGCGTAAGAGATTCGGGTCACCGGACCGCTCAAACAGGCCATCCACGGCCCCTTCCAAGCGGCGCAATGCCTTGTCCAGGCGTATCGCGGCGGCATCAATTACACTCATCCTACCCGGTTAGCAGTTATTCCACCGAAAACTCAATAGCCACAGCACCGCAGTCTTGACACCGTTGGTCACCCTCGGCATGGCCGGATTAACCAAAATAAGGGTTGAGGCATGTCAGTATCAACGCGAGATATGGCGAATGCCATTCGGGCACTTTCTATCGATGCCGTTGAGGCGGCGAAGTCGGGTCATGTCGGCTTGCCGCTCGGCATGGCGGACGCTGCGACGGTCTTGTTCTCTAAGTTCATGAAGCACAATCCCACTGATCCTGACTGGGCGGACCGGGATCGGTTTGTGCTCTCTGCTGGACATGGCTCGATGCTGGTCTATTCGCTTTTGCACCTCACCGGCTATGAGAGCGTCAGCCGCGATGACATCCGAAACTTTCGCCAGCTCGGTCGCCCGACCGCGGGCCACCCTGAAAACTTCCTGACCAGAGGCGTCGAGACAACAACCGGCCCGCTCGGCCAAGGCATCACAACAGCGGTCGGCATGGCGATGGCCGAGCGGCACTTAAATGCCCGCTTCGGTGATGAACTCGTCAATCACAAGACCTATGTCATCGCCGGTGATGGCTGCCTGATGGAAGGTATTAGCCAAGAGGCGATTACGCTCGCCGGGCACCTCAAACTGTCAAACCTGATTGTCCTGTTTGACGATAATGCGGTCACCATTGATGGCGGCACCGACATGGCTGACAATACTGACCAGTGCCTGCGCTTTGAGGCCTCAGGTTGGGTCACAAAGAAAGTCGATGGCCATGACACAGCTGATGTCGAAGCGGCCCTCGCTTGGGCGCAGACCCAAGACAAGCCGGTTATGCTCGCGGTCAAGACGATCATTGGCTACGGCGCCAAACGCGCGGGCACCGGCCCCGCCCATGGCGGCCCTTATGGCGAAGAAGAAGTCGCCACGGTGCGCGAAAATATTGGCTGGCCGCACGCGCCCTTCGAGGTCCCCGTAGAGATTGAAAGCGCCTGGGCCGAAGCCGGCAAACGCGCCCATGCCGATCATTTGGCTTGGAAAAACCGGCTCGACAATCACGCCGACAAAGCGGCGTTTGAAGCGGCGATGGGAGGGGCGCTTCCAGCGAACCTGTCCGATATCGTCAATGCGCACAAAAAGTCTGTCGTCGAAGGCGGCAAGGATGATGCGACCCGCAAATGGTCCGGCGCCGCGTTGGAGTCTTTGACCGAAGCCATCCCCGAAATGATTGGTGGGTCAGCGGACCTTACCGGGTCAAACAATACCAAGACCAGCCACACGGACGTGCTCTCTCCCGCAAATTGGGGCGGGCGTTACGTCCATTATGGCATCCGCGAACATGCCATGGCGGCGGCCATGAACGGCATGGCGCTGCATGGCGGCATCATTCCATATTCCGGCACGTTCTTGGTCTTTGCCGACTATTCGCGCGCCGCCATCCGTCTCGGTGCCCTGATGGGCGAGCGAGTGATCCATGTGATGACCCACGACTCCATCGGTCTCGGCGAAGATGGCCCGACCCACCAGCCGGTCGAACATGTGGCAAGCCTGCGCGCAATGCCGAACATGACCGTGTTCCGGCCTTGCGATGGGGTTGAGGCCGCCGAATGCTGGGAGCTGGCGCTGCGCAATGAGACCGGGCCGAGCACATTGGCGCTCACCCGCCAGAAAGTGAAATCAGCCCGCACTGCGCACACCGATGAAAACCTCTCAGCCAAGGGCGCTTATATCTTATCAGATGCAGGGGGTGCGCAAGCCGTCCTCATCGCGACCGGCTCAGAAGTTGAGATCGCGATGGCGGCGCAAGCCGCGCTTGCCGAAAAAGGCGTGCTGGTCCGGGTCGTCTCGATGCCAAGCATGGATCTCTTCGATACGCAGTCTGAGAGTTATCAAATCGAAACGCTCGGCGGAGATCTGCCGAAAATTGCCATCGAAGCCGGTGTCCGCTTCGGCTGGGACCGCTGGATCGGCCGCGATGGCGGCTTTGTCGGCATGAACTCGTTCGGAGCCTCAGCGCCGTATCAGGACCTCTATAACCACTTCAACATCACCGCCGACGCGGTGATCGCTGAGGTTGAGAAACGCGTTTAAGACCTATCGGCGTGGCGGCGGACTGGGCAGTAAACGCCCTGGGAAGACGCAAGCCGCGATTGGGCCACTTGAATGCGCGGAGGGTTGGTCTGGGTTGGCCATATATGCCGAAAGACTGGCGAGCGCGGCGGCATCAAACTCTGTCACAGAGAGCTTTGTCGCGATTTGACCAAGCGCTCTTCGTCCACTGCAGCGATGCAGATCGACATATTGGAACTCAACTGCTTCTTCTTGTGCGCGCACTTTTCTCAATTGCAGACGGAACGGATCATCTGAAAAAGTCAAAGTCGCGGGCCAACCGGGCCCGAACGGCACGCCGATCCAAGCCGCACGAAGTCCACGCTCAGCGTCGGTTTGTGTGAAATAGACCTGATAGATCATACCGTATTCTGTTGGCTCGGCGTCGACAGAAACATGCGGATGGCGCTCAAGTCGAAGCCGCCAGCGTTCAATCATCTGATCTCGCAAGCGCCAGGCCGCTGCATCCGCTCCGGCCGCAACCAGCGATGCCATGGCGTAAAAATTCGAAACATGGTCGCGCATTGGCCCCGCCTGTCCAAAATACTGGGCCGCGCGCTCTACGTCGCCAATGTCGGCTGCCGCGATGCCGGCAATACGGCTGGCTTCTGCGAATTCGGGACGGGTTGGACATGCTTCAAGAAACGCTTCGGTCACGCTCAATATGTGTTCCGGCGTTTGCTCAATGTCTGGTTCGGTTAAAGCAAGCTGCCAGGCTGTAGCCTCTTGCAGAGTACACATTTCCACTTCGGCCCGCGCAAATCCGTGCAAGCCCACGAATGTGGTAACGCCGCTCGCCAGCGCCGCGCTAAGATAGCGGCGCACCCTCTTGGTAAACAGTTTCTTAATCTCCATTCCCAAACGGAGTGCAAAGGCGGTGCCGTTTACCCTCCGAGGAGACGCTCAACCGTCCAAAAGGCCCCTGTAAAGCCAATCGCAGCGCACGCTGGCCAGACAATAAATTGCCGATAACGGGCCTCTGTCCAGATCCCGCGCAATGGCCAGAGCAGCACCGCCGCGAGCAAGACGACGGCCAGTTGGCCGATCTCAACCCCAATATTGAAGCCGATCAATGCGCTCCAGAATTGGCCAGCTGGGAGGCCTAGCGAGCCAAAGAAACCGGCAAAGCCCATCCCGTGGATGAGGCCGAAGGCAAACACCACGAATGGGCGCCAACGCGTCATGTCTTTGAACACGATGTTCTCGATCGCGACGAAGGCAATGGTCGCCGCGATCAGTGGTTCTACGATACTCGCTGGCGGCGCAAAGACGCCGGACGCCACCATAGCCAAAGTCATGGTGTGGGCGACGGTGAAGGCTGAGATTTGGATCAGCAAAGGTCGTATTCGCCGGGTTGAGAAAAACAGCGCGAGGACGAATAGGATATGGTCCAAGCCGCCGGGCAGAATGTGCTGAACACCAATTTTTATATAGAGCCCAAAGGTCTCGAGGGCAGGCCGGTCAAAGTCGATCGTCTCGGTTTCTGTATAGCCAGGTCCGCCGCGATCGCCCGCCCGGTCCATATTTTGAAGCGCACGGCACAGTGTGGGGTCCATGCCCCCATCCGCGATACAGAACTCGTCTTCAGGGTGGGCGTGGGCGCTCAAATGGCTAAAAGCCATTACCAATCCAAGGCAAAACAGAGCCAACCGAAAGAAACGTAAAATCGTCATTAGCGGGGAGGGTCTCCATCATGAGCGCTGTGGTCATGGACATGTCCGACGGCTTTATATCCATGGCCTGCGATGGGAAAGAACAAAACGACAATGGCAGGACCAATCTCAGTCCCGAACGTCGTCAGCTCCTGCGTGGAAGATAGGGCTTTAAACATGTCCAAAAGTTCGCTTGGGGGATTGAGCCGCTTACCCTATTTAATTGATAGACATGTTATAGTATCGCAAACTCATCCGGCGAGGTACGCTTGTGACCTAGCCCCGTCAAACGAAAGCTGGAGTTTCAAATGACCCGTTATTCTATCCTGCTCGGTGTGAGCGTGTTTGCCCTGGCGGCGTGTCAGCCCGCCGAAGAGGCGGCCGGCGCGCTTGAAGCCGAGACGCCACCGGTTATGGCTGAGGAAGTGGTTGTCGAAGAAGTCGTTGAAACCCCCGAGGCGGTTGTGGAAACCGTTGCGGCGGACGCCGACATGGAGACTCCCGATGGTCAAGAGAGCGCAGAAACCGAAGACCATGACCATGACCACGATCATGATCATGAGCATGGCGATGATGAAGCACATGCGGATCATGACCACGACGGTCACGACCATGAAGCGCATGATCATGATGAACATGGCGATCACGACCACGGAGGTCATGACCATGGAGCCGGCGAAACGCACGTCCATGGTCTCTCTGAACTTGCCGCCAGTGTAGACGGCAGCACGCTCAGCATCAGTCTCGAAGGGGCGCTTGCGAATTTCGGTCTCGATGAGACCATTCGCGAACTGCCCGATCCGGCCCCTTATACAGATGGCGTCGTCGCGGTTCAGGGCGGAGACTGCACGCGTGATACGGCAAGTGCGAGCATTCGTCCGATCGGAGATCACGGCAATCTGATGGTCGACCTCACCTATACTTGCGCTGCGATCGGTGCACTCAGCGGTATCGATGTGACCGGATTTGCAAACTTTGCCGGGTTCGAACAAGTCGATGCCGTCTTCTTAAGCGACGCCGGCCAAACGGCGGAAAGCTTGATCGCATCGGACACCGTCCTAGACCTGCCCTAAATGACTGACCTGCAGTTTTCTTGGCCAGGCCAGCCCGTTTTGCTGGACATTCCGACGTTCCACTTAGGCGCAGGTGAAAGCTTGTTTCTGCGCGGGCCAAGTGGGTCGGGCAAATCGACACTTTTGGGCCTGATCGCCGGCGTCTTGGAGGCCCCGTCGGGGCACATCTCTGTACTTGGCGAAGATATGACGCAGCTCTCTGGCAGCCGCCGGGACCGCATGCGCGCCGACCATTTGGGCGTCATCTTCCAGATGTTCAATCTCGTGCCCTATCTGTCCGTCGTGGAAAACGTCGTTCTACCGTGCCGGTTCTCCAAACGCCGCCAAGCTGAAACCCAAGCGCGAGGCGGGGCAAGCGAAGAAGCCAAGCGCCTTCTAGGTCAGCTGGGCCTCAAAGATCCAGACCTTCTTAGCCGCAAGGTCACAGAACTTTCAGTTGGACAACAGCAGCGCGTCGCAGCGGCGCGCGCCCTGATTGGAAGTCCAGCGCTGATCATCGCGGATGAGCCGACCTCCGCTCTCGATGCCGATAGCCGGGACCGGTTCATTACACTGCTCAGTGACGAAGCCCAGAAAACGGGCGCGGCGCTGCTCTTCGTGAGCCACGATGCGAGCCTTGCAGGCTTGTTTGATCGCGCAATGGATCTGGCGGATCTGAATCGCGCGGCTCAACTCGCGGGAACGATCTGATGGGCGTCTCTATTTTCGGCCTCGCGTGGCGCAGCCTGCTCAACCGCAAAGTCTCGGCCTTATTGACCGTGTTCGCGATCGCACTGTCTGTGGCGCTCTTTCTTGGCGTTGAGAAAGCCCGCAATGCCGCGAAGGCCGGGTTTGACAACACTATCTCTGGCACGGAGCTAATCGTCGGCGCGCCATCGGGACAGATCAATCTGCTGCTATATTCGGTGTTTCGCCTTGGTAATGCGACGGCAGAAGTGTCCTGGCGCGCGTATGAAGAGATTAATGACCGTCCTGATGTGGCTTGGACGGTCCCCATCTCGCTCGGCGACAGCCATCGGGGGTACCGTGTCCTCGGCACCAATGTGGGATATTTCGAGCATTATCGGCATGGGCAAAGGCAGCAATTAGAACTCGCGGAAGGCGAGATTTTTGACGACCTGTTCGATGCCGTGATCGGGTCGGAACTCGCCAAACAGCTTGGCTATGAAATCGATACCCCTTTAATCCTAACGCATGGCATTGGTGGCGGCGGGTTTAACGATCACGATGACCGCCCATTCCGGGTGTCTGGGATTTTAAAACCAACCGGCACGCCGGTAGATCAAACGCTGCACGTGTCTTTGGAAGCCATCACTGCGATCCATGTCGGGTGGGAGACGGGCGCACGCAATCCGCTCGTCGATTCCGTAACCGAAGAGATGATCCGGAGCTTTGATCTTACGCCAAAAACGGTCACCGCCGTTTTCGTTGGTCTGAAAAACCGCGCCAGCGTGCTGCGAACCCGCCGGGACATTAATACGAAGATGTCGGAACCCTTGCTTGCGATCATTCCTGGCCAAGCGCTGGCAGAGCTATGGCAAGTCATGGGCACCGCAGAGCGCGTGCTTCTAGCGGTTTCGGCTTTCGTGATTGCCGTCGGTTTGGTGTCGATCCTGACCAGCATTTTGACGAGTTTGAATGAGCGACGACGTGAGATGTCGATCCTGCGCGCAACCGGCGCGCGGCCAAGCCACATTTTCGCGCTCCTCGTTTTGGAAGCCGCTGTGCTCGGCTTTGTCGGGGCTGCGTTAGGAGCCGTTCTAATCCAAGTCATTCTCGCGATCGCCGGACCAATTTTAGCCGCTCAATATGGTATTGCCTTAATCGGAACCGGACCGGCATTGGTCGATCTGTACACGATTGGCGCGGTCACGCTCGCAGCCCTTTTCTTAGGATTGTGGCCGGCGATGACCGCGCTTCGCAGATCGCTCGATGACGGCCTGACAGTAAAGCTGTGATCACAACCGCGCCAAGGGACTAGTCGCCAAGGCTGTTCGAGCGTAACTAAGCTCGATGACGAAGCAGATCCTGATCTCAGCGGCCGCATTGGGAATTGTCGCAGCTTGCGGGCAGGCAAGCACCAATGACCCGAGCGCACAAGCGGATGCAGAAACGGTTTCTGGATCAACCCAATCGACTCAACCTCAGGTCGGGGACCGCATTCCGGAACCACGAAGAGATCGAGCCGCTGAGCGCGAAGAACGTCGCGCCGCAGCTCTTGCCGCCGCCGAGGCCGCGAAAGCGCGAGGCGTGCGGGAGATTGGCTGGGAAGAACTGATGCCAGAAGGCGAGGAAGAGCGTCTCGCCCAGCTCTATCAACAGCAAATGGCCATGCTGTATGCGGGAGGACCGATCGCCGAGGGGTCAGCAGCTGACATGATGATTCAGATCGGTACGTTCAACACGGTCGAAGAGTTGAACGAAACAAAGGTCCGCATTCCTGGATACACGGTACCATTTGAATATGGCGCGAATGCTGAAATCAGCGAGTTCCTACTGGTGCCCTATTATGGCGCCTGTCTGCATGCGCCCCCTCCACCGCCAAACCAAACCGTGTTCGTCATGGCCGAAGATCCTATCCGGTTGCGCGATCTTGCTCAGGCGGTGTGGATCGAAGGGACGATTTATACGCAAACTCAGGAATCAGAACTTGCTGACGCGGCCTATACAATCCGGATTGATCTGGTTGAGACCTACACCTACTAGGCGCGTCTGCCTGTCTCATGGGCGAAAGCGCTGAGGCACTCTATGTCACGCTTACAGAATCTAAGAAAAGGGGCCCTCCATGGCCAATGCTCTAACCATCGGTCTCTATATCGCGATCGGATTGCTCATGGTGATTTTGATCATGGGCCTGGTCAATCTCACTCGCACAGATGAGGGTCAGCGCAGTCGATCGAACCAGTTAATGCGGATGCGCGTCATGGTCCAAGCCGTGGTGATCGGCATCCTGGTCCTGCTCGGGATCGTGCTTGGCTCGATCAATATTTTTTAAGGCCGCAACATGGTCAAACTGGACAAGATTTACACCAAAGCTGGCGACAGCGGCAAAACGCGTCTCTCCACGGGAGAGCCCGTAGACAAATGGCACCCGCGTGTCACCGCTTACGGCACGGTGGATGAAACCAATGCCGCGCTCGGCGTCGCTGCGCTCGAAGCAGACGGCGATTTGCTTGCCGCCATCCGGCGCATTCAGAACGACTTGTTTGATCTCGGCGCAGATCTCGCCACGCCAGATCGCGGCAAAACACTCGAATGGGAGCCCTTGCGGATTGTGGCATCGCAGGTCTCACGACTGGAGACCGAGATTGACGCCATGAACGAGAGCCTCGCGCCCCTCGATAGTTTCATTCTGCCGGGGGGCAGTCCCCTCGCTGCGCATCTCCATGTCGCGCGGACGCTCTGCCGCCGGGCCGAACGCCAGATCGCGGAACTCTTTGCGATGGACGACGAAGTGGTCAGCGCGGAAGCGCTTGCCTACGCAAACCGATTGTCCGATTGGCTCTTCGTCGTGGGCCGCGTGGCCAATAATAATGGCGCGGATGACGTCAAATGGGTTCCCGGCGCCAATCGCTAGCCGCTATTGAAATGGCCGAAGATGCGCTCAGCGAGCGCAGCGGAAACCCCATCCACGGCTTTCAAATCCGCAAGCTTGGCTTGCGACACCCCTTTGGCCGAACCGAAGTATTGCAAGAGCGCCTTCTTTCGGGACGGGCCAATGCCCTCAATTTCATCCAGCGGATTCTTTTTAATGTCAGCGCTGCGCTTGGCCCGGTGCGCTCCGATGGCCCAACGGTGGGCTTCATCGCGTAATCTCTGAAGATAATATAGCACCGGCGCATTCTCTGGCAGACGAAACGGCGCGCGCCCAGGTTGGAAGAATTGCTCACGGCCGGCATTGCGCTCCACACCTTTAGCGATGGAGACAAGGTTCACATCTGTTGGTGAGAGGCCGAGTTCGGCGATGGCTTCGGTGACACTGCTCAGCTGACCGAGGCCACCATCGATCAGAACCAAGTCAGGCCAGGTCGCGCCATTGCCCTCTTCGCGTTCTCTCAGCGCCCGGGTGAAACGCCGACGCATCACCTCCCGCATCATACCGTAATCGTCGCCTGGCTCGAGCTTCGTGTCCTTGATGTTGAACTTGCGATACTGACCTTTTTCAATGCCATCCGGCCCGGCCACGACCATGCCGCCGACCATGTTTGAGCCTTGGATATGGGAGTTGTCGTAGATTTCGATACGCTGCGGTGGCTCTTCTAAGTCAAAGGCTTTGGCGACTTCAGACAGCAGCCGGGCTTGGCTCGCGCTCTCGGCAAGTTTTCGGCTGAGGGCTTCCGCAGCATTGCGACTAGCCTGCTCCACGAGAGAGCGTTTGTCGCCGCGTTGCGGTGTTCGGATTTCGATTTTTCGATCGGCTTTTAGCTCCAACGCCTCAGCAATCAATTCGCCATCTGACGGTGGCTCGCTGACTAAAATCAGGCGCGGTGGCGGGCGTTTGTCGTAGAATTGCACCAAGAACGCGGCGAGGATATCGGCTGGGCCTTCGCCTTTTTCATGTCGCGGGAAATGAATTGTGGCGCCCCAATTTTGACCGGCCCGGATGAAAAAGACCTGCACGGCAGACAGCCCGCCCTCGATTGCGATTGAGAAAATGTCTGCTTCCTCAATGCCGTCTGGATTGATGTCCTGTTGGGCGCGAACATGCGCGAGGGCGCGGATCCGATCGCGAAGCGCGGCCGCGCGTTCAAACTCCATCTCTTCAGAGGCGGTTTCCATTCGCTTGGCCAAATCAGCCTGCAAGTCGGTGGCTTTGCCGCGTAAAAAATCGGCGGCTTGATCGGCGAGATCATTGTAGTCTTCAGGCTCAATCAATCCGACGCACGGGGCTGAGCAGCGTTTGATTTGATGCAACATGCAGGGACGTTGGCGGGTCGAAAACACGCTGTCCTCGCACGTGCGCAGCAGGAAGGCTTTCTGCAAAGTATCAATCGTGCGCGTCACCGCATTGGCGCTGGCAAATGGGCCGAAATAGTCACCGCGATCTTGTTTTGACCCTCGATATTTCAGCACCTGAGGCGCCTCATGATCGCGGCGGATCAGGATGTAAGGAAAAGACTTGTCATCCCGCAGCAAGATGTTGAAGCGCGGCTTTAGAGACTTGATCAAGCTCGCTTCCAGAAGCAGCGCCTCGGTCTCGCTTTCGGTGACCACAAATTCCATCCGTGCGGTGGCTAGGATCATGGCGGCGATGCGCTGCGTGTGACCGCCAATCCGCGTATAGGAGGAGACCCGCGCTTTTAGACTCTTCGCCTTGCCCACATAAAGCACCGTCTCGTCTTCGCCGAACATGCGATAGACGCCGGGTTTGGCCGGCAGCCGCGAAAGATTGTCTTTGATGACATCCACACCGCGTTTGCGAGGCATAAGATCCGGAGAATCGGGCATGCGCCCAATTTAGGGGGCGATCGCCCGAAAGCCTAGAGCCGGAACAGTGAGCTATATGCGCCGGGGGTGTGATCGAACATCACGTCTCCGACAAGCAGCACGATACCGATGAGCACCACGGCGCCGACAAATTGCCGGCCGATACTGCCCGGATTGTACTTGCGACGCGCCCGCGCGACGATCAAATAGATCAGGAACAGAATGAACAAGCACAGGCCGAAAGCGCGCTCTGGCATGCTGAGGTCGGTAAAATACTCACGAGCTTCGCCCACATAGAAGCTGATCTCGCCCATGAACTCTTCATAGGCGCGGCGATAGATATCTGAGTTTCCGTTTCGTCCAAAAAACATGGCGTAAATCCTTGGCCCCTCAGCCAATGCGTATCCATAGCTCGGGGAGGTCAAATTAAGCCTAACCGGATCGATGAAATTTGCTTCATCTCATATTTTTAATGTGGCGCTTGCCCCTGCGGCCATTGAGGCTTACAGCAGCGGCTTCAGAACTGGAGATAGAGCCATGGCCAGCCCCCTTTTCCTTAGTGATGCCGTCAATCGCGTTGCGCCATCTGCAACCATCGCGGTCACCACAAAAGCCGCTGAATTGAAGCGGGCTGGGGAGAATGTCATTGGCCTTGGCGCCGGCGAACCCGACTTCGATACGCCGGAGCATATTAAGCAAGCCGCGATCGACGCGATTCAAGCCGGGAAGACCAAATACACGCCAGCTGACGGTCTCCCCGAACTTAAAGAAGCGATCTGCGCCAAATTCAAGCGCGACAATGATCTGTCCTATGAACCAGCCCAGGTTCATGTCGCTCCAGGCGGCAAACCGGTGATTTTCAATGCACTGGTTTCGACCTTGAACCCGGGCGACGAAGTCGTGATTCCGGCGCCGTACTGGGTGAGTTATCCGGAAATGGTCAAACTGTGCGGCGGCACCCCTGTCATTGTTTCTTGCGGACCGAACGCCCAGTACAAATTGACCCCAGAAGCACTTGAGGCGGCGATTACGCCTAACACCAAGTGGCTAATCCTAAACTCGCCGTCCAACCCCACCGGCGCGGCTTACACAGCCGCAGAATTACAAGCGCTCGGCGATGTGCTTATGCGCCATCCGCAAGTCTGGGTACTAACCGACGATATGTACGAGCATCTGGTCTATGATGGCTTCGAGTATAAGACTATCGCGCAAGTCGAGCCGGGACTGTATGACCGCACCTTGACCATGAACGGCGTCTCGAAAGCTTATGCGATGACGGGCTGGCGGATTGGCTATGCGGCAGGCCCAGCCGAGCTGATCAAGACGATGCGAAAAGTCATTAGCCAGACCACGTCTAACCCGAGCTCGATTTCGCAATGGGCGGCGATTGCAGCGCTAAATGGCTCGCACGACTTCTTGCCAGAGCGCAATGCGGTGTTCAAAGCCCGCCGCGATATGGTTGTGGCAGAACTCAACAAGGCCGAAGGGTTGACCTGCAGCACGCCCGAGGGCGCATTCTATGTGTATCCGTCTTGCGCGGGCACGATTGGAAAAACCGCACAATCGGGAAAAGTCATTGAGACCGACACAGATTTCGCCTCAGAATTGCTTGAGCAAGAGAAAGTGGCGGTCGTGATGGGCGAAGCCTTTGGTCTGTCGCCGGCCTTCCGGGTATCTTATGCGACCTCAACAGAAGCGCTAGAAGATGCCATGGCACGTATTCAAAATTTCTGTAGCAGCCTGGAATAAGCCCACCCTATAGATCTTATCTATATCAAGCAGTTTGAATTCCAATTTGTATCGGACCTTTCAATGCCCACCTGTGGGGCATTGAAAGAAGGATGACTCCGATGGATGTGGAAATTGGAATTTCACAGCAAGATCGCGCAAAATCTGCGGCGGCGCTTCAGCGTCTGCTCGGGGAAACTTATGCGCTCTATATCAAAACGCACGGCTATCATTGGAATGTGACAGGCCCGCGTTTCTCGTCGCTGCACGAATTGTTCATGACGCAATATACTGAGCTTTGGGCCGCATTGGATGAGTTGGCGGAGCGGATCCGGTCGCTTGGGCATTTCGCGCCCGGCTCTTCGGATGAAATGATGGCGAATGCGTCAATCGAAGGCGATGGGTCTGTGCCAAGCGCCGAAGCCATGGTTGCCAATCTCGCCCTCGGTCATGAAGCGGTCGCTCGCGCGGCCCGTGAGGGCATCCAAATCGCCAGTGACGCCGGAGATGATGTCTCCGCAGATTTAATGACCCAGCGCGCCACGATAGCCGACAAAACGGCCTGGATGCTGCGCTCTAGTCTCTAATTGTAGAGATCCGAACTGCCCGCTGGTGCCCGGAAGAGGCGATAACAATTGCGCCCCTCATTCTTGGCCTCATACAAGGCAAGAGCGGCAAATTTCATGAGGGATTTTGTGTCGCCTGCGTGCAAGGGTGCGCACGCGATCCCGACTGACGCAGACGCGGTTAATTCTAAGCCGCCGATGCGGTACGGACGCGACAGGGCTGAAATTAAGCGGGCTGCGACCAGACAGGCATCCATCGGATTGGTGACATTTTGCGAGACAACGACGAATTCGTCTCCGCCCAGTCTAGCTGCCCAGTCTGATCCGCGAATGGTCTTCTTGATCCGCTTCCCGACCATGTTCAAAAGCGCGTCCCCGGTCTGATGTCCGAACGTGTCATTGATGGTTTTGAAATTATCGAGATCAATCGCGAGGAGCGCAACATTCTCGTCCTCAGCGCTGTTCGTTAGATCGCGTTCAATCCGGTTTTGGAACGCATAGCGATTGGCCAGACCCGTCAGCATGTCATGCTCGGCCATATGCTTGAGCCGGCCTTGCGTCTCGATCCGCCGGGTGACGTTCGTGCCGACGCCCAAATAGCCAACAATATTGCCCGCCCGGTCGTAGCGCGGGGTGCCCGAGAGCGAGATGTAGAAGCGCTCATTGTCTGGGCCTTTGAAGACAGACAGAATATCCGAATAGGGCCGCACCTCGCCGAGTGCATTCAACATTTTTTGCATCTCGGCCTCATCCAACTTCACCACATCAAGATAGTGACGACCAACAATCCGATTCACATCCGGGGTGATGGTCTTCATCAGTCGACCGCCAGAGGTGATCACCACGCCTTCGAGATCGGTTTCCCAGTACAGATCCGTCGCAAAATCAGCGAGATGAGAGAGTTGGCGCTCGGCAATTGCGCCAGCTTCTTCGTTCCGCTTGTCTTCTCGAAGAACCAGATAGACAAACCCTAACGAGACCATCAATATGATCGCAGACTCAAGCAGCACGATTTCATGGCTGAGTTTGTAAATCGCCGCGCAGGCGAGAAAGGCAAGTTCCAATAGTCCCAGAACCACCACAGCGATTAGGGCAATCGAAATCCGCTTATGCCGCTGTGGCCGGGAGGGTGCAGCAGAACTGCTCATCAGACCACTAAACACGTTTAGGTTGATTTTTTCTTATTATATCAACGCCGTTCAGCGTCGGCCAAACAGCCGTTCAATATCGGCGAGCTTAAGCTCGACGTAAGTCGGTCGTCCATGATTACACTGGCCCGAGTGCGGCGTCGTTTCCATTTGACGCAACAATGCGTTCATTTCGTCTGCGTTGAGCCGCCGGCCGGCGCGAACCGAGCCACGACAGGCCATGTTTCCCATAACCTCTTCGAACCGTTCTTTTAGGGCGAGACCCGCATCATACTCGGCCAAATCATCGGCGAGGTCTTGAACAAGACCCGCCACATCCATCTCGCCAAACAAAGCCGGCGTGGCCCGCACGCAAATCGCGCCTTTGCCAAAAGATTCGATCTCCAGGCCAAGCTGGGCCAGCTCTTCGCTGCGCTCTAAGACCCGGACCGCCTCATCTTCTGCTAATTCGATAATATCGGGAATGAGAAGCGCTTGGCGTTTCACACCGCCTTCGGCCATTTGCCGCTTCATGTCCTCATAGACCAAGCGCTCATGGGCGGCATGCTGATCCACAATGACGATGCCGTCTTCGGTCTGCGCCACAACATAGGTTTCATGTAACTGCGCCCGGGCAACCCCTAGAGGATAGTCTGCCTCAGGTGCTGCTGGTTCCGCTTCAACGCGCGCAGAGAGGCCGCCTTCATACGGGGTTGGGGGCGGCGCTTGAACAGGGGTTGTGAATGGTTCGGTCGAGGTGGGCGCAGCGATGGGCGCAGAAGGTCGCGATGTCGGTGAGCGATCCGCCCAAAGGGTGCTCGGTCGGAAAACATCGGCCTGAACCGGTTCCGCTTGCGCTTTGCCGAGGGCGGCTGCTGCCACCGTGGTGCTGGCGCGATGACCGGCGGCGGCTAAGGCATGCCGCAGCGCACCAATGATCAACCCCCGGACATTCCCCGCATCCCGAAATCGCACTTCGGTCTTCGCCGGATGGACGTTCACGTCAACATATTCTGGATCCAAGTCGACAAACAGCGCAGCCATCGGGTGTCGATCGCGCGCCAAGAAATCCTGATAAGCGGCTCGAATGACCCCATTTAGCATGCGGTCTTTGACCGGGCGTCCGTTCACAAACAGATATTGCCGTTGAGCATTGCCGCGATTGAGGGTCGGCAGTCCTGCAAAACCAGACAGACGAACCCCTTCCCGGTCGGCGTCAATTTCAAGCGCGTTCTCGCGAAATTCTCTGCCCATAATCGCTCCGAGACGCTCTAGACGCCCCGCCGCCGTGTCTGGATGCGCGGCATATCGAAAAATGGACCGGCCATTGCTCTCAAGCTGGAAGGCAACATCCGCGCGTGCCATTGCGAGGCGCTTCAGTGTATCGGTCACGGCGAGCGTTTCAGACCGTTCCGACTTCATGAATTTCAGCCGGGCCGGGGTCGCGTGAAAGATATCGCGCACTTCAATCCGCGAGCCTGTTAGGCCAGTGCCTGCAAAGGCGGCCGGTTTTGGCCCTTCTATGCGGCCCGCTTCAACATAAAGCTCTGCCGCCTCCTCGCCCGCGGCCCGAGAGGTCAGCGTCATGCGGCTGACCGAACCGATTGAGGGCAAAGCTTCGCCGCGAAAGCCCATGGTGTGAATATTGAGGAGATCAATGCGGCCATCTTCGCCAGGACGCAGTTTCGAAGTCGCATGCCGCTCAAGCGCCAGCAGCATGTCTACCCCGCTCATGCCGCAGCCGTCATCTTCAACGATCAGGCGTTTGAGCCCGCCGCCTTCGATCGAAACCTTGATCGCCTGCGCGCCCGAATCAAGCGCGTTTTCAACCAGCTCTTTGACGGCTGCTGCAGGCCGCTCCACCACCTCGCCAGCCGCAATGCGATTGACGGCATCTGGCGGTAACTGGCGAATAACCGGACGGGGGGAAAGGGCTGCGCTATCAGGCATGGTCCCAAAATAAGAGGTCTCAGCGATTCGCACCAGACAGAGGCCTATAAAAAAACGGCCGCTGCCGCGACCGATCTTTAAAAGCGTCGAACGAGGCTGCGTTTAAAGCGCGAGCTGGAACAGCATAATTAAGAGCTGGACGAAAAGCGCGAGGCCAGACAGCGCCACGACAGTTGCAACCCAAGCGCCGCCAAAGCCCATGCCGAGGCCGATCACGACACCTGCACCTGCGCAAAGCACCAAAGCCACAATCCAAGGCATTCCCAACGACAGCGAAAACGTCGCAAAGGCCAGCATCAGAAGCGTGATAATCGCGCCCCAAGCGCCCGCCTTCATCGTGCCGACATACATGCTCTTTTGAGCATCAATATTCATCTCGCCGCGCGTATAATCACCAGCCGCCATTTAGGCCTCCAATCCAGACACGCTCGTATTTATCCAGGTCATCAGCGGCGTCAAGCGCAGTCTATGTCGCAGCGGCAGCACGCGCGTAAAGTTCTTTTCATTCGCGGCGATATACGACAGGGTCTGTTCAAAGCGCCCGTTGAGAGCGCAGTAGGAGACATTCATGGGCGCTGTACCTACCACGGCGAGTGGCGAAGAGATTGAAGCGGCGACCGGAAACGCCCTCGGAATAAAGGGCATCGCTTGGGCGATTTTCGAATGGGCCCGCAATCCGTACTACAATGTCATCGTCATCTATGTGTTTACGCCCTACTTCGCGCGGGATGTGGTTGGCGGCGGCGCGGCAGGTCAAACCGTAGTCGCAAATACGATCGCGGCAGCCGGGATCACCATGGCCATCCTCGCGCCAATCTTGGGCGTGATCGTCGATAAAGGTGGCGGCAAGAAGCTCTTCATCTTTGTTGTTCTCGCAATCATGGGACTGTGCTCAGCTGGCCTCGGTTTTGTCCTTCCAAGTACGCCGGGCGCGGTTGGCATCGGCATGTTCCTGCTTGCGACCGCTTATTGCTGCTACACAATTTCTGAATTGCTCCACATCGCGTTTTTGCCGGCAGCTGGCAGCCCGAAAGCGCTTCCGATGATTTCAGTACTGGGCCTCGCCTTCGGCAATGTTGCTGGCGTCGTTATGCTGACAAGTCTCATCGCGGCGACTTATATGATCCCGTGGGTGCAAACCGTGCCGGGAGGCGTTGGCCCATTGTCTGGCCCCATTATTGCAGTCTGGTTAGCGATCTTCATCGTCCCTTTTTTCCTCTTTATGCCCGATCACTATGGCAGTCTCGGCTCATGGCGCAGAGGCGCAGCAGAGACCTTCACACCGCCAAATTTCAAACTCTGGGGCAGCCCGCCAGTCCTCAATTATCTTTGGTCGGGCCCAATCAATTCCTTCTATTTCATCGTCAAGAAGTTCCGCGAATCTCCCAATGTGATGAAATTCCTCTTGGCCCGTATGATTTATGCGGACGGTATCGCCGTGCTCTTGACCTTGGGCGGCGTCTACGTTGCAGGCGTGCTGGGATGGAGACTCACAGAGGTGATGATTTACGGCATTCTCGGGTCTCTAATCGGCGCGCTAGGCGGTGTGGTTGGCGGGGCACTTGACGGGCGGCTCGGACCGAAACGCGCGCTGGTTGTTGAGTTGAGCGCGATCCTCGCGGTGCTCATCATACAGCTTTCGATTACGCCCGAGGCGCTCTTATTCGGTCTCATACCGGCCGAGCAAGAGATTTGGACGGCGTTCGGAACAGGGCTCTTCACTGGCCTTTCGGACGTGGTTTATGTGCTCTTGGTGATCCCGACCGCGATTGCCTTGGTCGCTTGCATTTCGTCTAGCCGTTATATGCTCGTCCATATCTCGCCACCTGAACGGATTGGCGAGTTCTTCGGTTTCTACGCCATGGCAGCAAGTGTTACGGTGTGGATCGGGCCGCTTGTGGTCAGCTTGCTCACAACAGCTTTCAATGATCAGCGGATCGGGTTCTCCGGCGTCGGGCTATTGTTCATCGCAGGACTGATCGGCATCGCCTTCTTCGTCGAAGCCGACAAAACGCCCGAGCATATGAAATCAAAACCCGCCGATTAAGGAGCGGTATAAGCGCAGGTAAAGGCCCCGGCTGAGCGATCACGCGCGATCGAATCGACCCGGCGTGGACGCAAATAGAACTTATCGGTCAATGTCTTCGACGATTGGAAGAAGAAGCCAATGTCCGAATTATAGTCAAATTCTATCTCGGCCATGATGATCGTGCCACCGGTTGGGATGAGATTGGCTGGAATCGTGATGATTTGATCCACGGGATAAGCCGTCAAGTTGCAGCCATCACTCCAAGCGACTTTCACATTGCCGCTGTCTTCATAAAGGCTTGTGATGCGCATCCGCGACTTGGTCATATTGTTAGGCTGCATCACCATTCGAGTCGCTTCAAAAATATCGCCGAGCTCAGCATTGTTGACCGTGGACGCTCTTGATGTGAGGTCCCCGAGAGCCGCTGTTGCACCGGTCACTTTGCGATCCAGCGTCATCATCAAAGAGAGCTCAATACACCCAAAGTAGATCATCGCCATGAGCGGCGCGATCAAAGCAAATTCGACGGCCGAAATGCCCTCTTCCTGGCGCAGGAAGCGCTTAAATTTTGCAAGCGGTGTAACACGCATTGGTCTCGTCCCCTTATGGCCCCGGTGGTGGCGGTGGCGGCGGTGACGCGGTCGCACTCGAATTGCCGAACGGCTCGTTGCGGAAGGCGATGGTCGCTTGTAGCAAGCGACGGTCCCCACTCATATTCGCCAATGGTTTACTCATGATCGGAATGATCAAATCCCACTCGTAGAAGACGCGGATCACAACGATCTGGTTTTGTGCGCCAGGCGTAAACGCAAATGTGCTGGTATCCAAGTCGCCCGTTGAAGGGTCGATCGGAGACGGGTTGGAGGTTCCAGCGAAGCTGCCAAACGTCTGAACATCAATCTGCAGGCGATTGTCACACGTCATCAGATCAAACAGTTCAGCGCAAACCGCATTCTTAAACTGCGTTTGACCTAAGCCCGCTTGTTGGAACTGCCCGGTTTTGATCGCCCGCGCCGCTTCGTTCGCGCCGTGTTCGAGCACGGATGACATGATGAAGATCACGCAAACTTCCAAGAGCCCGAAAATCAAAAAGAAGAACGGCACAGCGATCAACGCAAACTCAACCGCAGCAAGGCCACGCTTGTCGCTTGCGAACGCTTGGAAACGCTTTTGCCACTTGGGGGCAAAATGACCCGGAATGGGTAGACTGCGCATGCGGTGCTCCACGGATTTCTCAAACCTCAAGCGGGGTCATAGCAAATCGTGTTTGCCGGAGAGTTCACGAGACCTTTGAAATTTGCACGAAATCTGCGGCATTGCGCGGCCTTTACCTTGCCGCATTCAGAGGCCAAATGGGGCAAGTAAATTGGCGCAGGACCTCTGTTCATGACCCACAACCCGATCCGCCCTTGGCGCAATATTGAAAGACGTCGGTCGCGACAAATCATGGTCGGTAATGTGCCGGTTGGCGGCGATGCCCCGATCAGTGTTCAGACCATGACCAATACCCCGACCCCCGATGTCGGCGCGACCTTGGCGCAAATTGAACGGGCCGCAGAAGCGGGCGCAGATATCGTCCGGGTTTCTTGTCCAGATGAGGCGTCTACTGCAGCATTTACTGCGATTTCAAAAGGATCGCCAGTGCCGCTCGTGGCAGATATTCACTTCCACTATAAGCGCGGGATCGAGGCCGCAGAAGCAGGCGCCGCCTGCTTGCGGATCAACCCCGGCAATATCGGGTCACCGGACCGGGTGAAAGACGTCGTTTCGGCTGCGCGCAACAATGGATGCTCCATTCGGATTGGTGTGAATGGCGGGTCTTTGGAAAAGCACCTGCTCGAAAAATATGGCGAGCCGTGTCCCGATGCGATGGTCGAAAGTGCGCTTGATCATACCCGAATTCTCGATGATCTTGGCTTTCACGACTATAAAATTTCCGTGAAAGCATCTGACATGTTCCTCGCGGTGGCAGCATATCAGCAACTCGCTGAGGCCACCGACGCCCCACTTCACTTGGGCATTACAGAAGCCGGGGGACGCCGTATCGGAACCGTGAAATCGTCGATTGGCATAGGCAATCTGCTATGGATGGGAATTGGCGACACGATCCGCGTCTCATTATCAGACGATCCGGTGGAAGAGGTCAAAGTCGGTTTTGATATGCTGAAATCGCTGGGTCTTCGGACCCGAGGGGTCAACATCATCTCTTGTCCAAGCTGCTCACGCCAAGGCTTTGACGTGATCACTACGGTGCAGACTTTGGAAGAGCGATTGGCGCATATTGCAGAGCCGATCACGCTGTCGATTATTGGCTGCGTGGTCAACGGCCCGGGTGAAGCCGCGATGACGGATCTTGGCTTTACCGGTGGCGGCAAAGAGAGCGGCATGATGTATGTTTCGGGCCGTCCAGATCACAAGCTCTCAAATGCCGATATGATTGATCACATTGTGGAACAAGTCGAAGCAAAGGCAACTCGCCTGAAAGCGCAGCGAGACGCTGAAGCCGTCGCTGCTGAGTAAGCCATTATCCGATCGGATTGCAGACTGCGTCAGACACAAGGCTGGTGGCGCGGTCATGCGCGTCCTGGCTCGGGGCAAGCCGCCGGATCAGCGCGATGCCGCGGCCATCCAGGGTCAACGCACCCGCGGACGTGTTCTCTGCGGGGCGTCGCACTTCAATGCCTGTGAAACTGCTGCCAGGACCAAGGTCGGCGACAAATACGTTGTCTGTTTGATCATCAAAAATTGACAGCGATCCGTACCTCTCACCGGCCGGCGCAGAAATGAAAACCGGTCCCGTCGTGGTATCAAACCTGCAAATTGCATAAGCCAAGTCGGGCGATGGGCGGACAATTTGTTGGGTTTCTGGCGTCTGTCTCGGCGAGGCCACCCAGGTGTTCGGTGGAATGCCTTCCGCCTCAAAGGTCTGGTGGGCTTTGCCCATAATGAAACCCGGTATGCCATTGAGCACGAAATAGTGCCCTAAGACGGCGCTTAAAACGAAGGCGATGGCCGGAACGATCAGTCGCATTAGCTTGTCTCCCCGTCGCAGGAAACGCGCTCAACACGCGGCGGGAATAGTGTGGTCGTTGGGTCGTCTAAGAGGTCGCCATTGGGTTGATACAAGCGCAACATGATATCAAACTGGCCGCCAGCTCGGCTCGACACCCACGGCGCAGACGGATCGCTCGGCGCGGATGGAGAGACCAAGAAGTTCCAGGGGCCACCTGCATAAAAGCTATCAGCGGCGGTCTGATCGTAAGATAAACGGCCATCGTCATTTTTTGGGAGATAGTTTTGCGCATCATATAGCGTGATGGACCACCATTCAGCTGGATAAGTGTCCCCGCTCACCCGATAGGTACACGCTTCGCGGAGGCGTTCACCCGCATCATCCTCAGTTTTGGTGAAATAGACGGCTTCTTCTTTGCGCATGGCCAACAGGCCATTGCGGGCGACGCGGGCCCGCACATAAGGGTTCGCGTTTTTCGACCCGATCGACCAATCGCTGCGCCAACCATTAATATCAATTGCCTTACCTATGGTCGGGCCCCCAGAGATGAGCCCGCCAAACCAAAGTGCGGTGAGTGCGCCAAGATTTGCTCCAAATATGAGCGCGACAATAAGTCGAATAACCACTTGCATAACGCCTTATAGCCAAGATCGCGTAAGCGTGAAGATCATTTCCCCATTGTATCCTTGCCGTTTGTCGATACGCCTCGTATTCGGGACAGATGTTCGACGGAGGCGGTCTATGATTTTGCAGGGACTGAAATGGGTGTTTCGATTGATCTTCGCCGGCATAACGATTGGATTGATGTCGTCTTGCACGATGCTCGGTTTGAACTATGCGAGCTTGAACACAGACAATAAACCGACACCGACCCCCGCCTTGACGCTGCCCTTTGATGATGTCGAAACCCGGGCCACGCTTGAGAATGAGCTTTATGGACCGTGGCCAGGTAACCTGCCGGTCTCTGTCAGCGAACCCCGTATGATCGACGAAAACTATCTGGAAGGGCGCGGCACGCTAGAAGAAGTGAGGCTGACAATTGGAGAAGGTGAAGGGGCGCGCACGTTTCCGGTCGTGATTGCATATCCGAATGGAGCCAATGAGGCCCCCGTTCCCCTGATTATCAGCCAGACCTTTTCCTCAAATTGCTCTGTCTTCCCGAGTGACCCGGTGACCCAGTTTGGCGGCGGAGTCTGCGATGGCTCGGATATGACGGGCATGGTTGGTTTTCTCGCCACCAATATTTTCGGCACATATATCGCCTATGCTCCGATCGAGCGGTTCTTTGACGCTGGATTGGCGTATGCGAGCTTTTCGGGCTGGAGCTTCGTCCCAGACACCAACGGATCGGCTCAATCCGTGATGGCGGAACTTGGCGCCGATCCGCTTCCCACCAGCGCGTTGATGTCATGGGCCTTCGGCTTCCACGCGGCAGCTGGGGTGTTCGCCGAAGATCCGCGTATCCAGGCGGACGCCATCGTTGCCCTCGGCCACTCGCGCTATGGCAAAGCGGCATTGATCGCCTCTGGCTGGTCAAACCGGATTGCTGCCGCGCTTGCTCACCAGTCTGGCTTTGGCGGCGGATCTTCGTCTCGCTCGACCACGGGTGAAACCCTCGTTCGGATGGCAAAGTCCTATCCGCATTGGCTCCGACCTGACCTTGGCGCGGAACTCGAAAACGGGCTTATTCTGACGCTGGATCAGCACTATTTGCTTGCGCTATCGGCGCCTAAGCCGATCTTTCTCGGCAATGGTCGCAGAGATGTTTGGTCCGATCCGAACTCTTCCTTTGTTTTGGCGCAAGCGGCAGACCTGATCTATGATGCCCGCGGTGTTGATGGCCTTGCAGATATAGAAAACATGCGCACCTTCGATCCCAGCGCCAATATTAGTTACTGGTTGCGGCCCGGCGGACACAGCGTGGTTTCAGAGGACATTGACGCGTTCACAGCGTTCATGAACGCCCACTTCAATACGCCTTCGCGTAGCGAGATGACTTTGCAATCGGGGCAATGACGCCTAGCCTACTCGCATAAAATCAAATGCGGGAGGCAAGTATGGAAATGGAAGCACCTGATTTTAATGCAATGATTCAATCGCTCTTGGACGGCCAGGCCGCGGATATGAAGGCATTTTTGACCCCGGTCTTATTGCTGGTTTGCTGGACCCTCATCATGTGGCTATGGATGTATGCCACCCGGATTCCGGCCATGCAGAAGGCTCAAATTGATCCAGATACAGCACGCCACCCTGGCACTTATGGCGACAAACTACCCGCCAGTGTTCGATCTGTTGCGGACAATTACAATCACCTGCACG
>ERZ1740070.620-NODE-620-length-23773-cov-14.346783_pt1 | contig 23773 bp, 25 predicted proteins | sample MGYA00581734_ERZ1740070 | MGnify/ENA primary metagenome ERZ1740070 (study PRJEB43018, sample SAMN04849744) | marine metagenome | isolation source: floating plastic debris | place: Pacific Ocean | collected 2008-09-01 | study: EMG produced TPA metagenomics...
ATTCACGAAGCCGCCCAGATGCGCACTGTCGACCTTGGCATGTGAGAAGCCGCTACGGGCCGCAAACAGCGGAGTTTAATTCCTTCATTTCGATCGAACCTGGCATTCCTCCGAAAAACAGCGCTGCGGCAGCGGCAGAGCCTGAGACTGACGATGTCGTAGTCGGGTCCGAGAAGAAACAGCCCCCGGCTAAAACGGAGACGAGTGTGGCAAAGCCAAAGCCGCCGGCGAAAAGAACAAAGACGCCTGCTAAGTCGACGAAAGAACCAGACAAAGCGAAAGCTGCTGACGACAAGGCCTAGTTCTCAAACTGCCCGCAATTGGCTAGGTCTCGTCTGAGGATTATGGGCGAGGATCTCCAATTGCGGCATCTCTATATCATCATGGGCCCAGCAGGCTGTGGTAAGTCAACGATTGCGAACGCTTTGAGCGATCAAAACGGCTGGGCCATGATTGAGGCTGATACGCATCACTCATCAGCAAATGTCGAGAAGCAGGCCAAGGGGATTCCATTGACCGATACTGATCGCGCAAGTTGGATTTCAAGCATTGTCGAGACGATCAACCAGTCTGAGGCTGCTCAGCAGGTCCTCGCCTGCTCTGCTTTGACGCCATACGTGCAGCAACGTTTGAGTGAGGAAGTTGAGCCTGTCTGTCACTGGTTTCTCCTGAACGTCTCTCGCGAAGAATTGAACCGCCGACTGTCGAGCCGTCAGGAGCATTTCATGCCAGCCTCACTCTTGGACGACCAATTGAGTGCGCTAAACCCGCCTGAACAGGTTCAACACATCAATGGAGAGCAGCCGATCAGTCAGATTTGCGCCGACATCTTGGACCTGGTTTAACAGGCCCATGACCGTCCCGCAGCTAAGCCTTCGCATCGACCTGCCAAATGACACCCGATTTGGCCCGGGTAAAGCTGCGCTTCTATCGACTCTGTTAGAAACAGGGTCGATCCGGGCAGCGGCTGAACGTATGGAGATGTCTTATCCGCGCGCGCTGAAATTGATCGAGCAAATGAATGAAAGTTTCGCCGATATTCTGGTTGAAACGAAGCATGGCGGCGCGGATGGTGGCGGCGCTCAGGTCACCAAACGAGGCCGCGACGTACTACGCCTTTATCACGCAATTTGTGACGCAGCTGATGCGTCATGTGCGCCGGCCTTTGAGCAACTGAAACAGCATATTCGAGATTAAGCTGGCTTCGATCTAAATCATGGTTTACATCGCTAATATGGCGGCGATGGCAATGACAGGCGAACATGCTGAAGATGTTTTCGGGCGGCTGCTGGGCTGGCTGAATGCGGGCCAAGACTGCGCATTAGTCATCATCACCCATACAGAGGGCGGCGCCGTACGCGCGCCGGGTGCCCTATTGGCGATCGGACCTGACACGCGGTTTGGATACATTTCTGGCGGCTGTATCGATACCGATGTCGAACTACAGGCGCATCAGGCCTGTGTCGACGGTACGCCACGTCACTTACGCTATGGCGCCGGCTCTCCCTTCGTAGATCTCCCCCTGCCCTGTGGCGGCGCGATCGAGTTGATGATTTTGCCGAACCCAGCTCGCGGATTGATCGAGCAAGCGCATAGCAAACTCTCTAGTCGAGAGAACTGCTATCTGTTGCTCTCAGAATCCGGCGATGTAACGCTTGCGGTCGAGCCGTTGGCCGTGCGCCCAAGCGATCAGGTCTTCTACTACGCCCCAAAGCTGCGCTTGCGGATAGCCGGACGGGGTGCTGATGCGCTTGCGCTTGCGAAAATGAGTGATGCGGCTGGCTTTGAAACATGTGTTCAACTGGTCGACGAGGACGATATCTTAGCAGCGGAGGCCGCGGGTCTAAGGGGCGTTGAGAGACTCAACTCGATATCAGACTTAACCCAATCAGACGACGATCCGTGGACGGCCTTTGTGCTCCTCTTTCACGATCAAGACTGGGAGATCCCGCTCTTGCAACAGGCCCTAAACGGGCCTGCCTTCTATATTGGTGCGGTCGGAAGTTTGCGAACGCATGAGAAACGATGTCAGGCATTAAGAGCGGCCGGAAGTTGCCAAAGTGATATCGCCCGAATACGCGGCCCGATCGGCTTAGTTCCATCGCTCAGAGATGCCTCTTTCATCGCAATATCGACACTCGCCGAAATCATTGAGGCCTATCCCGGCACGGCCAGTGCGAAGCGCCAGAACACCGCTTTACTGCTGCTCGCCGCTGGTGCGTCCAGCCGATACGAAGACGGCGACAAATTGCTTGCCACGCTCGACGATAAGCCCGTTCTCGAGCACGCTGGCGCGCTCGATCTATCGACCAGGGCCTATTCTCGCCTCGCCATCGTCCCATCTGGGAGCTCCGCCCGGACTGACGTGCTGTCGGCGCAAGCATGGACGATTGTTTCAAACCCTAATGCGAGAGACGGCCAATCGACCTCGTTGGTGCGTGCCATCGATGCGATACAAAACAATCCCGATATCGACCAAGTCATCCTCCTCTTGGGGGATATGCCAAACGTTCCATCCGATCACCTAGATGCGATTTCGAAGCTTGCTGATCACCGACACATCTCTGCAATTATGAGCGAGTGTGAGGGTGTTTTGAGTCCCCCTGCTATGTTTAAGCGCACGCACTTTGACGCGCTCTCAAAGCTTACAGGCGATCAAGGCGCGAAGTCTGTGTTTTTGAGCTTAGAGAGCGGCTGTGCGACCGTGCGATTTTCGGCTGAACAGGCTCAAGATATTGATCTCGTCGCAGACCTTGAGCGCCTATCGGAGAAAATCGATGCCTGATGGCCTTACACAACCTGTGTCAGCACCACTAGTCGATCAATTCGGGCGGCAGGTTACCTATTTGCGAATGTCGGTCACCGACCGGTGCGATCTTCGCTGCACGTATTGCATGGCCGAAAAGATGCAGTTTTTGCCAAAACGCGAGCTGCTGACCATTGAAGAATTAGACGCCGTCGCCCAGGCTTTCATTCGGCGCGGCGTTCAAAAGATTCGGATCACGGGCGGCGAACCTCTCGTGCGCAAAGGCATGCCGGAGCTATTTGAACACTTGGGCCGGTATCTCGGGCATGGGCTTGAAGAGCTCACGCTCACGACAAACGGCACACTCTTAGCGCAGCATGCTGAGATGCTCGCGCGCAATGGCGTGAAACGGATCAATGTCTCGCTCGACTCGCTAGAACCTGAGACTTTTGCGCGGGTAACGCGGCGCGGAAAACTCAATCAAGTTCTAGAAGGAATCGATGCTGCTCTCGCGGTCGGGCTGAAGATCAAAATCAACACGGTCGCGCTCAAGCACGAAAACGTGTCCGAACTACCGCGTATGATTGAATGGGCGCATAGCAAAGGCATGGACTTAACCCTGATTGAAGTCATGCCGCTGGGTGAGACCGGGGAAGACCGGATCGATCAATATATCCCGCTGCCAATGGTTCGGGATCACTTGGCCGAGCACTGGACGCTCAGTGATGATGTTTCTGTCCGCTCAAACGCTGGTCCGTCCCGCTATGTTGAGGTTGAGGAAACGGGGGGGAGGCTCGGGTTTATCACACCGTTGACCAATAACTTTTGTGCGGGCTGCAACAGGGTCCGCGTCACCTGTACCGGGCGAATTTACATGTGCCTCGGCCAGGATGATCATATCGACCTCAGGCATGCGTTGCGAGAGGAAGAGCTTCCGGAACAAGCCTTAGATGCCTGTCTCGATCGAGCCTTGTTCAAGAAACCAGAACGTCATGAGTTCGCGATTGACCGGCGGGGCCAAAACCCATCCCTACCCCGGCATATGTCAGTGACCGGAGGCTAGCATGGTGAAAGTGATATATTTCGGTCGGCTGAGCGATGTCAGTGGAACGAGTGAGGAGATGCTCGATCTCCCCCAAGGCCTAGAAACAACAAGTGACCTCAGACACTGGCTCGATATACGATTTGAAGCCAATGGAGCGCTCTTGGAGCCCACGGTGCGGGTTGCCATCAATAGTGAGATTGTACTCGATACATCCTCCCTAGACGACGCAAACGAGATTGCGTTCATGCCGCCCGTTGGAGGGGGGTAGATGATCCGCGTATCTGATGAACCGATTGTTGCAGCCGAAGCTTTGAGCGAGTTTGAGCGACGCGTGAGCGATGCGGGCGCGATTGTTTCTTTCACAGGCCAAGTGCGGCCAGTGTCGGCGGCGGGGCCCGTCGCTCAGCTATTCCTCCAGGCCTATTTCCCGATGACGGAGCGCGGGATCGAAACCGCGCTTCAACAAGCCGAACAGAGATGGCCTTTGTCAGGTGCGCTGATCGTTCACAGAACCGGCGAAATGCATCCGGGCGACACGATTGTCTTTGTCGCCACCGCCTCCAAACATCGACGCGCTGCTTTTGAAGCTGCAGACTTCCTGATGGATTATTTGAAAACTGAAGCGGTGTTCTGGAAAAAAGAGACAACAGATGGTGGCGAGACTTGGATTGAGCCACGCCAAGATGATTATCAAGATGCCGCGCGCTGGCAGACAAAGGAAGCAGGTTAAGAATGGCAGGAATTGATGAAAGTTTGAGCTTTGTGCCAGTCCGCATCGCTGTCTTAGTCGTCAGTGATACCCGGACCTTAGAGACCGACACATCCGGCGCTTTGCTTGCGGAACGATTGCAAACCGCTGGACACGAACTCGCCGACCGCAAGATCGTCAAAGATGACCCTGCACTGATCCAAGCGACGGTGCAGACTTGGATTAATGACCCAAGCGTTGATGTTGTGATCTCAAGCGGCGGCACGGGTCTCACAGGACGCGACGTGACGCCTGAGGCTGTCTCTCCACTGTTCGACAAGACCATCGACGGCTTCTCTGTGATCTTCCACCAAGTAAGCTTTCAGAGCGTCGGTCTATCAACACTCCAATCGCGTGCGATCGCCGGGCTTGCGAATGGCACGTTTATATTTTGCCTGCCTGGCTCGAACGGTGCCGTGAAGGACGGCTGGGATAAAGTCATTTCATATCAGTTGGATAGCCGCCACAAGCCCTGCAACTTGGTTGAGCTTATGCCGCGCCTTATGGAGACCTAATTGAGCGAACTGACGCATATTGGGCCTGATGGCCGCGCGCGAATGGTTGATGTCAGCGACAAGGATGACACCGACCGTGTCGCGATAGCGCACGGCTATATTTCGGTCTCTGCAGAAGCGTTTGCGCTAGCCGAGGGTCGGGAGACTAGAAAAGGCGACCCAATTGCAATCGCTGAACTCGCAGGAATTATGAGTGCCAAGCGGACATCAGATCTCATTCCGCTGTGCCACCCTCTTCCGATTACAGGCGCGAAGGTGGATGTCGTCGCGCACCCAGATAAAAGCGCGTTTGAAGTCATTGCGCGCGTCAAAACAACGGGCAAGACGGGCGTTGAAATGGAGGCGTTGACCTGTGTGAGCACCGCCTGCCTCACGATTTACGACATGCTGAAGGCGGTCGATAAGTCTATGATCATCCACGGCATAGAATTGCTGGAGAAGACCGGCGGCAAATCTGGCGTGTATCGAAAGCCTGGCGCATGAGCGGGTTGATCAGCGTGTCAGATGCGCTGACGCGTATCCAAGCGAATAGGCCGCGTCCAGAACCCGAAATCGTACCGATCGAGCAAGCGCTCGGACGACGTCTTACGGCGCCTGTCATCGCTCAACGAACGCATCCACCAGCTGCGATGTCGGCGATGGATGGATATGCGGTTCGGCTAGATGATGTGCGCCAAGCAAAAGCTGAGCTTCGCGTGATCGGTGAGGCTCCTGCGGGAGGCCCATTCGGCGGAAAGGTTGGATCTGGGGAAGCTGTCCGCATCTTTACCGGCTCTGTCATTCCGGACGGTGCCAATACGGTTATCATTCAAGAGAATGTCACGCGCGTCGGCGATGAAATCACAAGTCTTCAGACTTACGACGCGCCGAGGCATATTCGAGCTGCCGGATTAGACTTTTCGACGGGTGATGTTCTCATCGATACCGGCACGCGGCTTGGCGCTGAGCATCTCTCGGCAATCGCTGCGAGTAACAATCCAAACGTCGAGGTCGAGAAAAGACTCCGCGTTGGTCTGCTCGCAAATGGCGATGAGCTTCGACCGCCAGGATCTGACTTACAGCCTGGCGAGATTATCAACTCAAATCCATATGGGTTGAAAGCTCTCATCGAAGCATGGGGAAGTGAAGCGGTAGACCTCGGGATCGCCGGTGACAGCGTCGAAGCGATTGAGGCGATCCTCGCCGATGCGAAAGACATCGATGTGTTCGTCCCGATTGGCGGCGCGTCCGTGGGTGATCATGATCATATGCGAACGGCGTTCAAACTTGGCGGCTTCGACCCTGTTTTTGAAAAGATCGCTGTACGCCCCGGCAAACCAACATGGTTTTCCAAGTCGCCAGACGCGCTTGTGCTCGGTCTTCCAGGAAATCCAGCGTCAGCCATGGTCTGCGCGCACCTATTCCTGTCACCGCTGCTCGGACACGATTGGAACACGTCCCTCGTGAAGGGCAAACTGACGACAGATATCGGCGCCAACGGCCCCCGAGAACACTTCATGCGCGCTCGAATGGACCTCCATAGCGATGGTGGTTTTGAGATAGATCCAAAGATCAATCAGGACAGTTCACTGCTGCGCCCGTTCCTGACTTGTAACGTGTTGCTGAGGCGGGAGCCCAACGCGCCTGCCTTGTCCGCCGGCACGATGGCTGAAGCTGTCCTGATCGGCTCTTTGTTGCCGTAACCGCTACAGTTTGCGAATGAGGCGCAAGCGCAAAGATAATCGCTAAAATTGCGGGGTTTTGACTTTACTCGCTGAACGTTTCGATCATTATTTAGGTTAATGCGCGAAGGTCTGTTCTATAGGGGACAACCGCGCCAAGTGCTGGAGGCTGCACGCAATGGCGACACTTAAGATAAATGGCGAAGCGATCACGGTTGAGGCAGAGGATGATACACCTCTGCTTTGGGTGATCCGAGAGCAAGTCGGTCTTACCGGCACGAAGTATGGCTGCGGGATCGCGCAATGTGGAACCTGCACGATCCACATTGATGGTAGCCCGGTCAGAGCTTGCGTCTATCCTGTGGGCGCCCTCAGCGGTGAGGAAGAGATCACAACGATTGAAGGCCTCTCCGACGATGCCAGCCACCCGGTCCAAAAAGCTTGGGCCGAGCTCGATATTCCACAATGCGGTTACTGCCAGCCTGGCATGATTATGGCCGTTGCCGGCATGCTGAACGATAACCCGAATCCAACTGACGAGGATATTGATGCCGAAATCACCAATATCTGCCGCTGTGGCACGCTGGCGCGTGTCCGCAAAGGCATCAAACTCGCTGTCGACAAATCATAAGGGGAACGATCATGGCTGACACAGGATTACTCTCCCGCCGCGGGTTTATCGTTGGAACTGGTGCCACCGGTCTGACGATTGGTGTTTTGGCGAGCTGTTCGCCTTCAGCAACCGAGCCAGAAGCCCCCGACTATTCAAACCTTCCGCCAAACCCGGAAGTTAATGCGTGGGTTCACATTGATCACGATGACACTGTTACGGTGCGCATCGCACGGTCCGAAATGGGTCAAGGGACGCTGACTGGGCTCGCACAGCTCGTTGCCGAAGAATTGGATGCGGACTGGGATAAGGTCACGACCGAATACCCTACCCCAGGTGAAAACCTTCGGCGCGAGCGCGTTTGGCGCGACTTCGGAACCGGCGGCAGCCAGGGCATTCGCGGATCACATGATTATGTGCGTGAAGGTGCGGCCGCTGCGAAGGCCATGCTTATTGAGGCTGCCGCGAATGAGTGGGGCGTGCCTGCGAGCGAATGCTCAGGTGAAAACAGCGTCATTACACACGGTCCAACAGGGCAAACCACCACTTATGGTGCTGTCGCAAACGCAGCCGCTGAACTGGCACCGCCATTAGAGGTCACGCTGAAAGATCCAAGCGATTGGAAGATCATTGGGCAAGCCAAGAAACGTCTCGATACTGCAGACAAGCTCATTGGCGCTCAGGTCTACGGCGCTGACCTACAGCTGGACGGCATGCTGAATGCGTCCATCAAGCAAGCTCCAAAGATTGGAGCCACGTTGAAATCATTTGATGCGGCGGCCATCGAAAGCATGCCCGGCGTCAAGAAAGTCGCGGCGATCAAGAACCCCTTCGGCGAAGGCAACAATGCCGTTGCGGTCATCGCTGACACATGGTGGCAAGCCAATAAGGCGCTTGAAGCCCTGCCAATCGAGTGGGAAGGCGGCGTTGATTTCTCGACGGCCGAATTCGAAGCAGAACTCGATGAGGGCCTTACCGCAGATGAGGCCTTTATTGGGAATGGTGGCGGCGACCTTGCCGGCGCATTCGGCAGCGCGGCTCAAATGGTCGAAGCGACCTACAATATGCCATTCCAGAACCATGCCTGTATGGAGCCCATGAATACAACGGCGCTCTATACTGAAGAGCGCTGCGAAGTCTGGTGCCCAACGCAGAATGGAGAGTCCGCGCTTGCCGCGGTCTCAGAGGCGTCCGGGCTGCCAATCGAGCAATGCGAGGTCTACAAGATTCACCTTGGCGGTGGATTTGGTCGCAGAGGCATGCCGGATTATGTCCACCTGTCTGTACTCGTCGCGATGGAAATGCCTGGCACGCCAATCAAGCTGCTTTGGACCCGCGAAGAGAGCATGATGCACGGCTATTTCCACCCGACCACGAAAGCGCGTGTACGCGGTTCTCTCGATGCGGATGGAAATCTCACGGGCCTACATTTGCGGATTTCAGGTCAATCGATCTTGGCAGCGTTGATCCCACAAGCGCTTCAGAATGGCACCGACTACGCGACCTTCCAGGGGCTCCTGCCGTCTGGCGTCGACCCACGTCTGGAAGATCAGACTTTGAAATATTCGTTCGATAATTTCTTGGTCGATCACGCGATGCGCAACCCACCGGTCCGTCCAGGCTTCTGGCGCGGTGTGAACCTGAACCAGAACGCGATTTATCTCGAATGCTTTATGGATGAGCTTGCTCATGCGGCGGGCCGCGATCCGCTCGAGTTCCGCTTGGCGCATCTTCAGGATAGCCCTTTGGCAGCGGCTGTACTGCAAGCCGTGGCTGACAAGTCTGGCTGGGGCCAGGATGATGGCAAAGCACGCGGCCTGTGCGTCATGTATGGCTTTGGCGCCTATGTCGCAGCCTGCGCCGAGGTCACTGTCAGCGATGATGGCGAGCTCTCGATTGATCGCATCGTCGCGGCGACAGATCCCGGCTACGCGGTAAACCCGCAGCAGATTGAAGCGCAAGTTGAAGGCTCATTCGTTTATGGTCTTTCCGCCATGCTGTATGGCGAGATTACTTATGAAGGCGGTGAAGTGCAGGAACGCAACTTCGACACGTTCAATTCCATGCGGATCGCCGATATGCCGGAAGTTGAAACGATTATCATGCCGTCTGGCGGGTTCTGGGGCGGTGTGGGTGAGCCCACCATCGCTGTGGCAGCACCTGCTGTCCTGAACGCCATTTATGCGGCAACCGGCAAGCGTGTCCGTCAGCTCCCGATTAAGGACCAAAATCTGCGGGATGCTTAGACCCGGTCTCTTGTTAGCCATAGGTGCGCTGGGCCTTCTCGGCTTGGCGGCCTGCGGCGCTGACAATTCATCAGGAGAGATCGCGGCGGATCGTCCAGTTATGGAGAGCACGGATCGCGCTAAGCAACTTGCGCTCGCGTGTAGTGGTTGCCACAGCTCTGAGGCCGGTGCGATCGCCTCGCTCGACGGCTATTCTGTTGATTTGATGGAGCAGAGCCTTTTGGCCTACAAATCAGACGAAGATGGCACGACAGTGATGCACCGCCTGGCACGGGGCTATTCCGACACAGACATCAAATTAATCAGCGCCTATCTCGGCCAAGAGGACGCGCCATGATCGATGTGGACTTAGATCGCCGTCGCCTCCTACAAGGTGCCGCGCTCGGGTTAGGGGCAGCCGCCCTCCCCGTATCGGCTTCTGCTCAGTCCAATGCCCGGATCGTGATCATTGGCGGAGGGTTTGGCGGCGCCAGTGCAGCAGCTCTGCTGGTCAAACTGATGCCTTCTGCGAACGTGACCTTAATCGACGCTAATCCCGTTTACACGGCATGCCCGTTTTCCAACTTGGTCATTGGCACAGACCGTCCACTATCCGCGCAGCAATTCAGCTATGATGGGCTTCGCCAGCAGGGCGTGGATATCCTTATTGCAAAAGCGGCTGATGTTTCTCCGGAAACTCAAATCGTCACGTTGGAAGATGGCAGCGAGATCGTATATGACCGCCTTATCCTTTCGCCCGGCATAGACATGCGCTGGACGGCGCTCGAGGGCTACTCGCAGGAGGCGGCTGAAACTCTGCCACATGCGTGGAAGGCAGGACCACAAACCTTATTGCTACGCGACAAGCTGGTGGCCCTAGAGGATGGTGAGCCTGTCCTGATGACCGTGCCCCCTGCCCCGTATCGGTGCCCGCCTGGGCCTTATGAGCGCGCCTCGATGATTGCGCATTATCTGAAAGCCAATAAGCCGCGCTCCAAACTCATCGTGCTCGATGCGAAAGATCAGTTCTCAAAGCAGGCCTTGTTTCAAGAAGCTTGGACCGAGCACTATCCAGACCACTTGGAATGGCGCGGCGCGATCGATGATGGTGCGGTCAGTCGGGTCGATGCCGATATCGGTGCCGTTTATACTGATTTTGACGAGATCCGGGCGCCGGTGATCAATGTCATCCCTCCGCAAAAAGCAGGCGCAATCGCGGACCGGGCTGGTGTAACCGATCTCACTGGATGGTGCCCCATCAATCCTATTTCCTTCGAATCGATGCTTCAAGACAAGATCCATGTGATCGGTGACGCAACGATTGCGGCGCCGATGCCGAAGTCTGCGTTTTCGGCCAACCTTCAGGCCAAAGTCTGCGCATTCGCTGTCGCGCGTTTGCTGTCAGATCTTGATCCGATGCCAACGACACTCTCGAACACCTGCTACTCCTATACCACACCGGATGAAGCGATTTCGATTGCCGGTGTCTACATCAATGCCAACGGACGGCTTGAGAGCATTGCAGAGTCCGGCGGCGTTAGTCCGCTCCTCGCGGACAAAGCCATCCGTAACGCCGAAGCGGCGCAGGCCGCGCATTGGTTTGACACGATCACCCATGAGGCCTTTGGGTGAGATGGTTCGTGGCGGGAATTGTCGTCGGGCTCGCAGCGTGTAGCGAACCGTCATCGCGCTTGCTGCCAGCTCACCAAATTGATGGCGATACGATTCCCGTCGCGCTGACGGCCGAGCCAGGAGATGCAGAACGAGGCGAAACAATTTTCGCGGGCCGGGATCAAGGGCATTGCGTCCTGTGTCACGCTGTCGATGGTCTCGTCGCTGAATTCCAAGGCAATGTCGGCCCGGATCTATCACTTGCGGGTGATCGACTGACCGATGGGCAGCTCAGATTACGCATTGTCGATTATCAAATTGTGCGCCCAGGCACGCTGATGCCCTCCTATTACCGAATTCATGACTTATATCAGGTCGGAGAAGCGTTCGACGGCGCGCCAATCCTGACCCCGCAAGAGGTTGAAGACTTGGTCGCCTATTTGAGCGCGCGGAGATCTGATGATGAGCGTTAAGCCTGAAAATTTCAGCCCAACACGCCGCCAGCTTTTGACAGTCGGTGGCGGCGCGATCCTGATTTCGACCGTGCCGCTTAAGGCTTTCGCCGAAGAGGCCGACCTTTTGCGGGCTCGTACAGACATATTTGGCGATCGGGCCATCCAAGAAGGTCGGGTCACCGTGAAACTGCCGCCAATCGCGGAGAATGGTCATTCCGTACCGATCACGGTGACCGTCGATAGCCCGATGAGCGCTGATGATTATGTCAAACGCGTCGCCATTTTATCGCCGCGCAATCCATTGCCATTGATCGCCGAGCACCATTTCACTCCGCTCTCGGGCAAAGCTGAGGTGTCGTCGCGCATTCGTATGTCTGGGACGCAGGCCATCCAAGCTGTCGCCGAGATGAGCGACGGATCACTGTGGTCCGGCAGTATGGAAACCGTCGTCACGCTTGCTGCGTGCGTGGTTCTTTAGGAGGACGCGATGTCAGGTATTCGATTAGCTGTTCCCGAAACCGCGACGAAAGGTGAGATCGTCGAGATCAAAGCGCTTATTCGCCATCCAATGGAGAGCGGATTTCGGCGTGGATCTCGCGGCGAAGTCATTCCGCGCGACATCATCACGCGATTTGAGTGCGATTTGAATGGCCAGCGGGTCTTTGCCTCGGACTTTCATCCGGCCGTCGCTGCGAACCCCTTGATCACGTTTCATATGCGCGCATCCGAGAGTGGTGACCTGACGTTTCGGTGGATTGATCAGAACGGCCAGGTCTGGAGTGAAATCGCCTCCATCCTCGTCTCATGATGCGAACTAGCGCGATTGCTTGCTCGATGGTGCTCGCCAGTTGCGGTGATGCCAGCGACGCGCCAGAGCCGACCGAAATCGCGCCAAGTGATATTCAAAGCGGTTACACCTTCCTGACAGCACAAACGCAGACGCTTCAGGACGATCCATTCGAAAACCCAGGATACTTGTGGGTCGATCGGGGCGAGCAGCTCTTTAACATGATCGCTGGCCCCGCCGTACCGTCCTGCGCGAGTTGCCACTCGGATGGCTTGATCGGCGTCGCAGCACGATATCCATCTGTCGATGGCCAAACAGGAGCCCTCTTGAACCTGGAAGGACGGATCAACCAGTGCCGAACAGAGCATCAGGAGCTCGCTGTACTTCCTTATGAAAGCGATGCCTTACTGTCTCTCACAGCCTATGTGGCGAAGCAGTCGCAGGGCGCGCCACTATCGGTATCAATCGATCACACCAATCGCCAATTCTACGAAACGGGGCGCGACTATTTTCTGACCCGTCGCGGCCAATTTAATCTGTCCTGCCAACAATGCCATACCGAAAATTGGGGCAAACAGCTGCGCGGCGACACGATCAGCCAAGGTCACGGCAATGGCTTCCCGACCTATCGTCTCGAATGGCAATCCCTCGGCTCCCTCCACCGCCGCCTCCGCGACTGCGACACCGGCGTCCGCGCCGAGCCACTGCCTTATGGCGATCCAACCTATGTCGCTGTGGAGCTCTACCTCGCGACACGTGCAGATGGGCTAGAGGTCGAAAGCCCTGCTGTGCGGCGTTAAAAAACAACGGGCCTCAAACGAGGCCCGCTGCATTTGTTTTGATTTTATCGATCCCTAGAACCGAGCTGACACACGGCCGAAGAAGGTTCGTCCAAGCGTGTCATAAGTTGCTGGATAGGTGTTAGATTGCTCGGCTGAGTCATCGCCTACGATTTGCCAGCCTTCATCCAGCAGATTTTCAACACCGAAAGTGAACGTCACATTGTCTGCGGCATCCCAGAACAGGGTCAAATCAAACTGGTCATAGGCATCGACGCCTTCGATAGACAGGTCAGGCGTACCTCCATCGGCGAACAGGTCATCTTGGACCTCAGAGATTCGCGTCCAACGAAGCCGCGCGCCATATTCCTGCCAGCTCCAATCAAACCGTGTATTGAAACTCCACTCAGGAGTCGGTTGACCAACTGTGGCGCCATAGAATCCGACATACTCAATCGGGTCCTCGCCAGGGAGCGGGATTAGCGTATTCGAGTCAGTATACGTGACCATAGAATACAGACCGAAGATTCCGTATTGGCCTGTATCATAGCTATAATCGATCGAGGCATCCCAGCCATTTGTGCTCAACTCAGCCGCGTTACGCGAGAATGAGTCGAACGAGTTGACCGTGCCGTCTGCATTTCGGCGAATTGCACCACAGAAGTCGGACAATCCTTGGAGATAGCAGAAATCAAAGATGGTTTGCGATGGCACGGTTGAAATGACGTCTTCGATTTGAATGTCGAAGTAGTCGAGCGTCAGAGCCAAATTATCGATGAAACTTGGCTCCCAAACGACGCCGAGCGTTGTCGTCTGCGCTGTTTCTTCGAATAGATCTGGGTTCCCGCCAAACAAGCCCTCAATTTGGGAGTTGACTTGGAGAGCAGACCCCGTGGCACCATTCGGGACGTTTGCGCTCGCTACCGGATTGCTCTCACAGTTCGCGGTTGCGGCTGTTTGTTCAGCAGCTGTCAGATCGTCGAACCCGCCATTGTCGCCGCCAGAGCAAGGGTCTGCGATGTTTGGAAACCCGTTGACTTGAGGCTGAAACAACTCGCCGATGTTAGGGGCACGCACAGCTTGTTGATACTGACCACGGAACCGTAGGCCGTCGACTGGAACCCAGCTCAGACCCGCAGCATAAGAGCTGACTTGCCCAACACCATCAACGGAATAGTCGGATACACGATAAGCTCCTGAAAAGGACAACTCGTCGACAAAGGGTTTGTTCTCAATCAACGGTACACTAAGCTCAGCGAACAGTTCAGAGACGTCAAAACCGCCAAAGATATCTGGAGCTTGGTTGAATCCACGGACATCTGGTCCGAGACCAGCGCCACGCGTCTCCAAATTCTCTTCCCGGTATTCTGCACCTAAAGCCACGGCAATCGGCGTTTCAGCAAGAGGCGAGGTAAGCCCAAACAAGTCACCACTTGTCGTCCCCGACAAGACAAACTGTTCAGTCTGTCCGGTAATGATGCCGGTGACGGATATAGAGTCGATAACTTCTTGGCTCAGGCCATTACGATCAAAGATGTTCGCTGTGCCATTCGCGACAGCTGCCTGATATCCTGAAAGCGAGATATTACCCGTTTGCGATACGGCTGTTTCTGCCTGACCAAACGAAGCAAAGACATCCCAGTTCCAAGTGTCGGAAAATGATCCTCGCAGCCCGCCATTGATTTGGAAACTATCGTTGCGGATATCAGAAAGTCGCCCACCGGTTTCTAGAAAGCGTCGACCCGAAGAGAATGTAGCATCCGCCACCCCATTCCCATCGGAGTTTGGGTTTGGCACGGTGTCACCGTCTGCGTTAGTCGTCGTTTGAGCGTTCGAAATTGCCGTCAACGCAGCAAGCGCCTCGGGGTCATCTGCCAAGAAAGGATTATCCAAATTGACCGTGAGCGATGTGAAAATTGGCGTTGGCGCCAAGAGTTGCTCGGTTTGACTGGTAACAAAAACAGCCTGCGCGTAGGCCTCAATGTCATCTGTCACATCATAGGAGACGTTGGAGTAGATTGAGTAGCGCTCTTGGGGAATTTGAAGATAGTTCGCCGGAGCGTAATTATATCGGTTCGTGTTCGGACCAGAGTTGATGAAGGGCAAAATGCCCGGCCCATCTGGATTAAAGATGAAACCAAAACTATCTGTTGAACAGAAGCCTAAAGGCGCGTCATCGTCGTCAACGGCTTCTTCTGTGCCTTCGATAGAACATGGAAGTTCTATTCCTAGAATGTCCGTATAGTTGACATCGCCATCGCTTACGAAGGTTGACGGAATGTTCACTGAACCTGTTTCAGCCAGGCCATCTTCCGCGCCAAGATCGATCAGTGTTGTGGCCGACTCGTCGCGATCACCTTGGAACACTTTTTCACGCTGAGTGTATTCAAGACTAAGTACGGCGTTGCCGCGCTCATTGGCGAAATTGCCGCCAAGCGTCAGACCTGCGGTATAAATATTACCGTCGCCGGTTTCCGAGCTTTCGTAGCCACCAGAGAGTTCTAGGCCCTCGAAGTTGTCCTTCATGATGAAGTTGACGACACCGGCCATCGCATCTGAACCATAAATCGCAGAGGCACCGCCTGTCAGAATGTCAACACGTTCAATCAAGGCAGCAGGAATGGTGTTTAGGTCAACTGCGCCCGGATTCTGGTTCGATGTAACATAACGACGACCATTGACGAGAACCAATGTTCGGTTCGCGCCGAGACCGCGCAGATCGACCGTAGCCTCACCAATGCCAGGATTATTTGAAGAGGCATCAAAGCCAGGAATCACTTGTGGCAACTGGTTGAGAAACTGCTCGGCATTGACCGTATTCGACAGCGTCAGGTCTTCTGCGCCGACATTTGTGATAGGGCTGCTCGAAGTTAGATTCGAGTTCGCGATGCGCGTTCCCGTGACAATCACGGTCTCTTGAACGGCATCTTCCGTATCGTCCTGCGCGATTGTAAGGGGCACCGCGAGTGTCCCGACCAACGTCGTTATCGCTGTCGCCCTAATGAGGCGCGCGCGTAATCCTGAGGTTTTCATAAATTATCTCACTCATTTTCAAAACATTGAGCATGGCGTGGAAGAGTCTCTCCCAATATCCAGCCACACTGCGCAATGCATTGTTCAAAGAGTGATCGAATTCATCGTCCGTTTGTCTCAATTGCAGACGCAACTAATAATCTGATATTCTGTTGTATTTTTGTTATACTAGTAAGCGAGTGCCTTGAAGACTTGGCTAACGTCTTGATTCCAATAGGTATGATAGGATTCTAAAAGTTCATCCGCTGGGGTCTTACCCGTGGAAAGGGTCCGATCTAACTCCTGTAGGAACCCCGTTTCATCATCGCCAGAAACGGAGAGCTTAGCGCGGGCACGTAGACCAGCGCGGGCGATATCTAAGACCTCTTTGCCAAAGTCTTGGAGGGTTCTACCGCCAGGCACGGGCGCTTTTAGGCCGATCGTGCGAACGGATTGGCGCAGCGCTTCACGGTCGCCTTCAGTCCAGTCTTTGACAAGATCCCAGGCCGAGTCGAGCGCCCCCTCGTCGTAGAGGAGACCGGTCCAAAAAGCCGAAAAGGCGCAGAGACGCGACCAAGGGCCCGAATCGCTGCCGCGCATCTCCAAGAACTGCTTTAGTCGGACTTCTGGGAAGATGGTCGACAAATGATCTTCGAAATCATCGATCGCTGGTAACTCACCTGGCAGGATTGGCAGGTCGCCTTTCATAAAGTCTCGGAAGCTGAGACCTGACGCATCCATATAGGTGCCGCCTCGGCGAACGAAATACATCGGGACGTCCAAAGCGTAATCGACATAACGCTCAAAACCAAACCCGTCTTCAAAGACGAAGGGCAGCATGCCTGTGCGATCTGGATCCGTATCCGTCCAAATCTGCGAACGATAAGACAGGAAGCCGTTGGGGCGGCCCTCTAGGAAAGGAGAATTGGCAAACAGCGCTGTGCCGAGCGGTTGTAGCGCCAGAGATGTTCTAAACTTCTTCACCATGTCGGCTTCTGAGCCGTAATCGAGATTGCTTTGGACGGTACAGGTGCGGAACATCATTTGACGTCCCAAACGACCAACCTTCTCCATATAGGCGCGCATGATCTTATAGCGGCCCTTGGGCATGATTGGCGTTTCGTCCATCGACCAGATCGGGCTTGCGCCGAGGCCAATAAAGCCAATTCCGAGCGGATCCGCGATCTGACGGACCTCTTCGAGGTGTTGGCCGACCTCATTGCAGGTCTCATGTATGTGCTCGAGCGGCGCGCCGGAGAGCTCAAACTGTCCGCCTGGTTCCAGGCTGACGCTTGCTCCGTCCTTTTTTAGCCCAATCAAGAACCCGTTCTCTTCGATCGGTGTCCATCCAAATTGATCGCGTAGACCTGCCAGCATGGCGTGAATGGAGGCTTCTCCCTCATATGGAAGTGGCTTGAGATCGTTCCAGGTAAATCCAAATTTTTCGTGTTCGGTGCCGATTCGCCAATCGGCTTTCGGTTTTGAGCCCGCCTCGAACCATTCCACCAATTCGGTTTTACCCGAAATGCGTGGTGCAGATTCGTCGATGTCCTTTGTGGGTGTCGTCACGCCCCTGCCCTCCTCGCAAACTTTTTAGCTTTCAGGCAGATAGGGAGACTTCTGCCAATCGCCAACCTGGGATTGCCAAAGGGTGAGCGCTGACACAACCGCTGTTTCAGCGCGGAGGATGCGTGGCCCCAGCGTAATGGGGATCACAAAATCGAGAGATCGCAGCATTTGCCGCTCTTTTGGCGAGAATCCACCCTCTGGCCCAATTAGGATTCCCGCAGGTTTCTCATGCAACTGTTTAGTATAATTCGCCAATGGCGCGGCCTGTGCGCTCTCATCACAGAAGATCAATGGACGGTCTGGAGCCCAGACTGAGAGTATCTTCGGCAGTGCGAGCGCCTCGCCGATGCTCGGAACATCCATGCGCTCTGTTTGCTCCGCCGCCTCAACGGCCAAGCTCTCAAACCGATCAGTCCGTACCCGATTGGTTTGGCAGTAATCCGTAAAGACGGGCTGGATCGTGCGAACCCCCAATTCAGTGGCCTTCTCTATGATGAAGTCTGTTCGGGCTTTCTTGATCGGGGTGAATAGCAATGTCAGGTCTGGGCCAGAAGATTGCGGTCGTACTTGCCCTTGAGGTATCAACGTCGCCGACTTGGGGGTGCCGGCGAGCTTACATCGCCACTCACCATTGCGGCCATTGAACACCCGTACGATGGCGCCAGCCTCAAGCCGCATTACTCGCGTGAGGTACCGGCTTTGATCTGCAGGAAGCGGAATTTCCTGTCCTTCAACAAGCGGCTGGGGCGTAAAAAGGCGGGCAATATGGCTCATGCTGGGTCTATAGGGCGCACAGCGACGCAGGTTAAGTCATGGCACAGCAAATAAAACTCGCTATACAGGGCGAATGAACGACTCAGCTGATGCAGATAAGGATGCCCGCCGCGCCATTCCGATGGATAGCGCACTACCGGATTGGCTAAAAAGCCTGCCGGATAGCAGTCGCCCCTACGCGGCATTGGCCCGTTGGGACCGCCCGATCGGGATCTGGCTCTTGCTGATCCCATGCTGGATGGGCTTGGCTCTGATGCGTATCCCAGCAGGCTTTCAATGGATCGACTTGCTATGGATCCCGCTCTTTGCCCTTGGCGCCATTGCAATGCGAGGCGCCGGCTGCACATGGAATGACATTCAGGACAAAGACATTGATGCGCAGGTGAAGCGGACGGCGTCTCGTCCTTTGCCCGCTGGCGATGTCACGTTGCAGCAAGCCTATATCTTCCTCGGAGCTCAGGTTGGTGTTGGGTTTTTGGTTTGGCTGACCTTGCCGACTGACGCGAAAATCGTGGCGTTCTTGGCGCTTCCGATGGTGGCGGCGTATCCGTTTATGAAGCGCGTCACCTGGTGGCCTCAAGCTTGGCTCGGCTTTACTTTCAATTTCGGTGTGTTGGTCGGCGCGGCAACGGCGACCAGCGTCACAGGCGCAACCGTCGTTCTATATCTTGGGTTGGTCTGTTGGACGATTGCTTATGACACGATCTACGCGCTTCAAGACCGCGAAGATGATGCCATGCTAGGTGTTAAATCGACAGCGCGACTGTTCGGCGAGAAGGTGCTTACCGGTGTCTTTGTGTTTTACATGTTGGCGACGACCCTGATCTTTCTGGGCGCTTACTTTGCCGGCGCAGGACGGGTTGGCGCGCTACTAGCCCTTGGCTTTTTCGCGCATGGCGTTTGGCAGGTTTCGACCCTCTCCAATGAACGCGAGGCCCGCGCCTTGGATGTGTTTAAGTCAAATATCTATGCCGGATTCATCGTCCTAGCAGGGCTCTGTTTGGCGGCTTTCCTCTAGGCCATTCTTGTCTGACCCAAGGACAAGGCTGTATATTAGCACCTATGGCAGCCGCAAAACGAATCCGCCCGCTCGATTTATTCTCACGCGAAGAATGGGAGCATGTGTCTCGTCGCTCCGACCTGATGGGGCTTGGAATGGTGGTCCATTGTTGGGCCGTCATCGCCCTCGCAATGGCCGCAGCGATCTGGCAACCGCTTCTCATCATCCTGGCTGTCCCAATCATCGGTGCACGGCAACTAGGGCTTGCGGTCCTCATGCATGAGGCCGCGCATGGCGGTTTGGCACGTAACAAGGCACTGAACGACTTCTTTGGACACTGGCTGTCTGGCGCGCCCATTGGCGGGAGCTTGAAGGCTTATCGCCCTTATCACTTGCAGCACCACAAATACGCACAGCAGCCGGAAGACCCTGATTTGGTCTTATCGGCCCCCTTCCCGATCACGCGGACGTCGCTGAAGCGAAAGATCATTCGTGATCTGACCGGGCAAACCTTCTTCAAGCAGCGTTATAATCAGCTTTCAAATGCGATGGGGTTCAATATTCGGTCGGGCGCAGGCACCGGCAACCGCATGCAGGCGGCGCGCGAGGCTGCTGTGCCTTATCTGCTGACCAATGGTGCGCTACTGATCTTCCTCACCTTGATTGGCCATTGGTGGGCCTTCTTCGTGCTGTGGCTTCTGCCCATGGCGACCTGGAACATGATGGTGACGCGGCTGCGCAACATCGCTGAACATGCCGTCGTGCCCGATCACAACGATCCGATGCGGCATGCCCGGACGACACATGCGACAATCCTGGAGCGGATTTTCCTAGCGCCTTACTGGGTGAACTATCATTGTGAGCATCATATGTTCATGCACTTGCCGTTCTATCGTTTGGCCGAAGCACACAGACAACTCCAGCACAAAGGCATCACCAAACGAATGGAAGTTCAGGACAGCTATTGGCGGGTGCTGAAATCAGCCGCCAACAAACCGGAAGCGATGTCGCCCGCATGAGTGAGACACAAACCAAGGCGCGCAACGTTCTCGGCGGTGACTTAAAAGATTGCAGCCACGATCCCCTCACAGGCTTTTTTCGGGATGGTTGCTGCAACACCGGACCCATGGATCAGGGCATGCATACGATCTGCGTGACCGTGACTGCTGAGTTCCTGCAGTACAGTTTTCATCGCGGGAATGATTTGATCACACCGCGGCCTGAATTCCGATTCCCTGGCCTCAAGCCGGGCGACAGATGGTGCTTGTGTGCATCGCGCTGGGAAGAAGCTCGGCAAATGGGCGTTGCCCCGCCCGTGCACCTTGAAGCGACCCATCACAAAACCCTCGCCATTGTCGATTTGGCGCATCTTAAATCGCATGCCACGGAGGCCCGTAACTCATGACCCTTCAAATTGAGATGGTCTCTGACTTGGTATGCCCCTGGTGCTGGGTTGGTTTGCGCCGCCTAAAGGGCGCGATTGAGCTGGTGCCGGAATTGGACGTTGAGGTCCTGTTTCGCCCCTTCGAACTGGACCCGACAGTTCCGGCGGGCGGCACAGACTACAAGGAATATATGAAAGCGCGCTTTGGGAGTGACCAAGGGCGCGAGAAGTCGAACCAAATGCGCGATCTCTTGATCCAGTATGGCGCGGATGAAGGCATCCCATTCCATTTCGATCGGATCACGCGTCGCCCAAACAGCTTCAATGCACACCGCGTTGTCAGATGGGCGCAAGGCCAAGGCCACGGCATGGCCGCGAAAGAAGCGCTTTTCGATGCTGTTTTCTCAAAAGGCCAGGACATTGGTGATCACGAGACTTTGGTCACAATCGCTGCCAAGATCGGGCTAGATGCGAACTTGGTTTCGGACCTGCTCGCAGGTGAGGCTGACGTTGAGAACACCCGAAATGAACAAAATATGTTTCGCCAGATGGGGATCTCGGGCGTACCAACTTTTATCGCGCATCGCCAGATCGCCGTCCAAGGCGCTGAAAGTTCAGAAAAGATTGCGCGTTTCCTAAGATCAGCGGCAGAGCATAATCCTGGCGATCGACCGCGGGCTGACGCTTAAGGCTAGTTCAACTGAGCTTCCACGAGCTTCTTGTACGCGCCATTTAGCGCCATCAATTCGTCATGCGTGCCGCTTTCTACCGCTTTGCCATCATCGAGCACAATGATGCGGTCCGCCGCGCGGACGGTGGACAGCCGGTGCGCGATGATGAGCGTTGTTCGGTCTTTGGCGAACTCTGAAAGAGCTGTCTGTACCTTCGCTTCACTCTCGGCGTCGAGAGCGGATGTCGCTTCGTCTAAGAGTAAGATTGGCGCGTCGCGAAGGATGGCACGGGCAAGCGCCACACGCTGTCTTTGTCCGCCGGATAGATTGCGCCCCATCTCGCCAACTTCGCTATCATATTGATCGGCAAAGTCGGAGATGAAGTCATGCGCGTTTGCGGCCTCTGCAGCTTGTTGAATGTCCTCAGGCGAAGCGCCCAAGCGCCCAAGTGAGATATTGGCGCCGACCGTATCGTCAAACAGTGCCGTGTCTTGGGACACGATCGCTGACGCGCGGCGCAGGCTGCCAGCGTCCAGGTCTCTGACATCATTTCCATCAAGCGTCACAGCGCCTTGATCGATGTCATATAACCTAAGCACAAGATTGAAGATGGTCGACTTGCCAGCGCCGCTGGGACCCACAAAGGCCACCGTTTCGCCGGCGGCTATGTCAAAAGTCAGCCCTTTGAGCGCCGGGGTCCCGTCTGGGTAAGTGAAGACCACGTCGTTAAAACTCAAGTCACCGCGAATCCGATCGAGATGTTTTGCATCGTCTTTGTCGGCAATGCTCGGTTGCGCATCGATCACTTCAAATACGCGATCCGCAGCTGCGCCGCCTTCTTGAGCGACGGCGTTTAGAGTCCCGAGCGCGCGTAGCTCTGGTGAAGCAATCGCAAGCGCCCCGATAATTCTCAAGAGATCTCCAAGAGTCGCGGCGCCATTAGAGATCCGGAACGCAGCAAATCCCAGAATGCCTGCAAGCGCAACACCGCCGGTCACTTCAAGAATAGGATCGACCGCAGCACGATCCGTGAGGACTTTCAGAAATAGGCGTGAACGTTGGACGAAACCTTTCTTGGCGCGGTCTTCTTGATACGCCTCTAAGCCGTAGGCTTTGACGATTCTCGACGACTGAAAGCCTTCAGACAAAAGCGCTGTCACTTCGCCGATCTGTTGCTGCGCGGTTTTTGAACGTTTTCGAATGCGATTGCCGAGACCAATCACCGGCCCAAAAGCAATCGGATACACGACAAGCAGAAGCAAAGTGAGCTGCCAGTCGGTCCATAGCATCACGATCAGCATGCCTAGAACTGTGACTACGCTCTTTGTGAAGTTGTTTGCGAATCGCAATCCGGCGTCGCGGATAGAATTCACATCATTGATAAACCGCGACACAAAGCGCCCAGACGCATCGCCAGCTAGACGGGCATAGTCTCCGCGATTGAGAGAGACATATTGCGCGTCTTGAATGTCGACGAGCGCCCGCTGAACGCCGGTATTATTGAACACCGTCATCAAATAGAGCGTGATCGCACGGCCTAAAGTGAGGCCAACAATGCCCGCGGCGACCCAGACAATCCATATCGGCGACGAGCCAACCTCAGCCGCACCAAACGTGCCTTGTAGCCGGTCGCCCATAATCCCTAAGATCAGCGTGTACCCCGTCGCAAAGGCGGATGTTAAAATCGCAAACGCTGTGCCGCCGATGAACCAACCAAGATGGGCACGGAAATAGGTTTTGAACAGCCTGAACAGGCTGCCCGACTTTTTGGGTGTTTCGGACGTCTTAGACGTGATGATGGTCACCCGTCTCTGGGTCGAGCAGTTTGTGGGCGTGCAGGATGAAGTATCTCATTTCCGCATTGTCCACGGTCCGCTGTGCTGCGCCTTTCCAGGCGTCATAGGCTTCTTTGTAGCTCGGGAACGCGCCGACAAAGTCGATTTTTGAGAGGTCCTCAAACTCGACATCGGTCACGTCTTTGAGTTCACCGCCAATAACGATGTGGAGGAGTTGTTTTGCTTCAGATGTCTCGGCCATGTTTTGGCGCTCCGTCGTCTGTGTCGAATCGAATGGGCGCACCGTCCAGTTTGGATCGGGAAGTCGCACCCCTTTGACTCGCGCTGATAACAGGGAATGCAGGGCCTTTCCAGCCGCCAAAAGACTTCTTTGTGCAGGTTCCCC
>ERZ1740070.623-NODE-623-length-23691-cov-7.292520_pt1 | contig 23691 bp, 15 predicted proteins | sample MGYA00581734_ERZ1740070 | MGnify/ENA primary metagenome ERZ1740070 (study PRJEB43018, sample SAMN04849744) | marine metagenome | isolation source: floating plastic debris | place: Pacific Ocean | collected 2008-09-01 | study: EMG produced TPA metagenomics assembly...
CCTGATCCGCCCAGAACCCAGCACTGTCACTCACAGACCGCGCATAAAGCTCCTCATAATGAACAGCGTCCACGTGGGCGGAGGCCGTAAGTTCGGCAGATGGCGGATAGGCGTCAGCCAATGCTACTGTGTTGGAACCGTCTTTCATGATGTCTCTCCCTCGCATCACCTGGTCCTCTCCAGGTGTCGTAAGTGCGATCACAGATGTGTTATCGCATCTTGAAGCTCATCATACGTAGCAGTGAAAACAAATAAATAAGTAAATTAAAAACATGTACTTAGCTGTAAACTCTTTTCAGAATTACGCGAAAATGAGTAAACAAAATTACTGAACGCTGCGTAAAGCGCTAATAACTCACAGATCTTCAAACCCTCAGGAATTTGGGTAAGCCGTCTATAATTCCCCGCTTCGCCTGCTTTTCTGTACCCAGTAGTGGGTGTGACAAATTGATCCGGTATGCCGCTGTATGCCGTTTATGCTGCCTTATGGCACCTGTGACGCGACCAGACCGCTAAAACTGCGACTCGCTGCGAATCTGTCTGTTAGCGCTCAACAAATGTGTTCTAGTTGCGCGGGTTTGGCTGAGCTAAACTGTCTTGGACGTCCTGATCCATTGCCCGAAAGCCAAACCAGATGACTGAGCTGCCGAAACTAGATCGTCAGATTGCAATCGCAAAAGGCGATATGCCTGCTGATCTGGTTATCAAAGGCGCGAAGACGCTTGATCTCGTCACGGGTGAACTGCTCGAGGGGGACGTCGCGATCGCTGACGGGATCATCGCTGGAACATGCGGGGCCTACAGCGGCACCACTGAAATTGACCTGTTCGGTCTCGTGCTTGTTCCCGGTTTCATCGACACGCATCTGCACATCGAAAGCTCATTGGTGACGCCGTTTGAGTTTGATCGGTGCGTTGCGCCGCATGGTGTCACCACAGCCATCTGTGATCCGCACGAGATTGCGAATGTCATCGGCGCTGACGGCATCCGGTATTTTCAACATGCGAGTGAGCATACGCTGATGGACATCCGTGTGCAGTTGTCCTCGTGCGTGCCCTCAACCCACATGGAAACTGCCGGCGCGGCGCTGTCAGCAGATGATCTGAAGCAGTTGACGGGCCATGCCTCGGGTATCGGACTGGCCGAGTTCATGAATTATCCGGGTGTCATCCATCGCGATCCGGAGGTTCTGAAAAAACTTCAGCTTTTTGTCGGTGGGCATATTGACGGACATTGCCCACAGCTCATTGGCACTGATCTAAACGCGTATATCGCTGCAGGCATCAGCACCGAACACGAGGCGACAACCGCGGCCGAAGCGCGGGAAAAGCTGCAAAAGGGGATGCGTGTTCTGATCCGCGAAGGGTCGGTGTCAAAGGATCTGAATGCGTTGCAACCTTTGCTGACGGAACGCACAGCGTCTTACATGTGCCTGTGCACCGATGACCGAAATCCTCTCGATATCGCGGAGGAAGGGCATCTTGATCACATGATCCGCACCTTGATTGCCAAGGGCACAGAGCCGCTTGCCGCCTACCGCGCCGCGTCCTTGTCTGCGGCGGAGGCGTTTGGGCTTAAAGACCGTGGGCTCATCGCGCCTGGCAAGAGGGCGGATATCGTGGCGGTGACATCTCTTGAGGCGTGTGACGTCGAGCGTGTGTTCTGCGCAGGGGTTGAGGCGACAGCAGGCAATTTTGCCAAGCGCGTTACAATGCCAGCGGTTGCGCGCAACTCTGTTCACGCGCCGGTTTTGCGCCCCGAAGACTTCCGCGCGAAGGCCAACAAAACTGAGACGGATGTCATTGGCATCGTGGAAGGTAAGATCATTACCGAACATCTGCGTGAAAGCGTTCCGGTTGTGGATGGCGACAAGAGGCCTGACCCAATACGCGACCTGTCCCGCATCGCTGTTGTCGAACGGCACGGTAAAAATGGGAACATCGCAACAGGTTTCGTCCGTGGGTTCGGGCTTGAGCGCGGGGCCATCGCGTCAACTGTATGCCACGACCATCACAACATCGCTTGTGTGGGAGTGGACTATGCCGACATGGCGCTTGCTGCCAATCGGTTGACTGACATTGAAGGTGGTTTTGTTGTTGCAACCGATGGGAATGTGCTTGCGGAGCTTGCGTTGCCTGTCGGCGGGTTGATGAGCCTTGAGCCGTTTGAGGCTGTTCGAGACCAACTGATCATGCTTCGCGATGCCGCAAAAAGCTTGGGTGTGACGCTGAATGAGCCATTTTTGCAATTGGCGTTTCTCGCCTTGCCAGTGATCCCTGCACTAAAGATCACGGATCGGGGTATGGTCGATGTGACCAAGTTTGAGATTATCCCTTAGGCAAATGCTAGGTCTGTGCGGCCTCCAAAAGCTCGCCCAGGAGTGGGTTGGGATACCGTCGGTCCAGCGTCACGGCATAAAACACTTCATGCAGGTCGAGCATGGCCGCTTGTTTTAACTCACCGCGTTGAAGTTCGTCTTGCACAACAATGGGGGGCACGACGGCCAGCCCAACCCCTTGCCGTGCCAGAAGTCGGATCATAGCCATATCATCCACTTCTGCCGCGATCTTAGGTGTGGCGCGGACCCGCCGCAGCAACGCGTCGAACGCTTCTCGGATTTGAGTCTCGCGGGTCGGAAGGATCAGCGGATGCTGTGCGACGAGCGTGTCGAGGGTGTCAGACGTTTTGACCATGTCTTTTGTGCCGAAAAGGCCGACTGTCTGATCCGCCAGCTTTTGCGCCACATAGGGGCTGATTGTATCGCGGGGCGGAGGACTGTTTGTCAGGACGACATCCAGATTAAGCGCATCGAGCGCCGCGTAAAGCTCCGGTGCGCTGCCGGATCGCAGGATCACCTCGACATCTGGTCGGCCAAGAACCGGTTCGAGAAACGACAATTGAAAGTTGCGCGACAAGGTCGACAAAGCACCGACGCGCAGCGCCCGGGCAGGTCGCGCTGTTTCGCGCAGCGTATCAAGCAGTTCTTCGCCGGTGGCAAAGATCGTATCGGCGTGGTCGAGCGCGATCCGGCCAGCTTCGGTCAGATGCAAGGCGCGACCACGCCGCTCGAACAAAGCCTGTCCGATCCGAGCTTCCAATTGCTTGATCTGGGCTGACAAGGCCGATTGCGAGAGGTTCAACCTCTCTGCTGTGCGCGTCAGGTTGCCGTCATGCGCAACCGCCCAGAAATAGCGCAGGTGATGGTAGTTCAGTTCTGCCATACGTTCTGTTTAATCGAACGAAATTGATCAAACAATTTATTTTAATTAACTAAAGCGCTGCGCTACTTCGCCACACACGGCATTGAGCACAGGGGAGCCCACCTCATGATGACTGCACTTCCACTTCTTGCACCAGCGTTTTTTGCGATTGTTGGCGTGATCTATCTGCGCAGCGACTTCGCACGCGGATCATCCCAGTTGCGTATTGGCGAATATGCCGGTTTTGGCGCACTTGGGGTGTCGCTGGTTTCGCTTCTGGTCTTGCTGACAAGCGGGGCAGCGACAAGCCCGTTGATTGGTCTTGGAGAGTTCGGTTTTTCGGCCCGGATCGATGCCGTCAGTGTGATCATGCTCATGCTGGTAAGCTTCATTGGCTGGATCGTCATGCGCTTTGCTGTGACCTACACGGACGGCGAGGCGCAGCAGGCGCGGTTCCTCGCATGGCTTAGCTTTGGCCTTGCAGCCGTTCTGTTACTCATCACGTCGGGCAATCTGGTCCAACTGATCATCGGTTGGGGTGCGGTGGGCATCTGCGTGAACCGTCTGTTGCTCACTTACCCAGAACGCGCAGCAGCGCAGCGGGCGGCTCGGAAAAAGGCGATTTGCTCCGCGGCTTCGGATGTCGGATTGATCGCTGGTGCAATCGCATTGGTCGCAGCCTATGGCACAGCAGACATTGCGACGATCCTTGACGCGGCGCGCGCGGGTGAGGGCGGCTCTACAGCGGTGTTGGCCGTTGCTTTGCTGGCTGTGTCAGCGCTCTTTAAGTCGGCTCAGATCCCTACGCACGGCTGGTTGACCGAAGTGATGGAGGCCCCAACACCTGTCTCCGCTTTGTTGCACGCTGGCGTTGTGAATGCCGGTGGCTTCCTGTTGATCCGGTTTGCAGACGTGTTGCTTCTTGCGCCCGGTGTTCTGTCGATCCTCGTGATGGTGGGCGGTCTGTCTGCGCTCTTCGGCGGTCTTGTGATGCTCACACAGCCATCGGTGAAGACCTCCCTTGCCTGGTCCACCGTTGCCCAGATGGGCTTTATGATTATGCAGTGCGGCCTTGCTCTGTTCCCGCTCGCGCTTTTGCATATTGTGGCGCACTCGCTTTACAAAGCGCATGCGTTTCTTGCCTCTGGTGGCGCTGTTCAGCAGGTCAATTCGATACGCAAACCCGGTCCGGTGGCCATTCCGAACGGCAAAGCTGTTCTGAAAGCCTTTGCCATCGCGCTGACGATCTATGCCGCAATCGGCCTGTTGCTTGGTATCGACGGTAAATCGGCGCAAGCGATCGCCTTGGGTGCTGTGCTGGTGATGGGCGTGGCCTACCTGTTGGCACAGGGCCTTGCCGATGCCGCCCCCGAAGTGCTGACACGGCGCATGGCGGCCTATTCGGTTGCGACCACGCTTAGCTACTTTGCGCTGCAATCCGTTGCCATCTGGGTCACGACAGGAGCGCTTCCTGCCACACCGGCACCGGGGCCGCTTGAATGGGCGCTTATGGTGCTGACGATCCTCAGCTTTGGTGCCGTGGCTTTGGCACAGGCAACCTTTCCGAACTGGGCAACGCATCCGTCCGCGCAAGGATTGCGGGTGCATCTGTCCAACGGATTTTACCTCAACGCGGTGTTTGATCGGGTCACGGGCGGCTGGGCCGCGCGGACACGGTAACACCAGAGAACAGGAGTATATGACATGCTGACAATGGTTGAACGGTTCTCTGGCCCCGCGTTGGAGATTATGGCAGGCGCAAAAACCGCCGCGTCCCACATCCCACCGCTTTGGGCACTCGATGCCACCGTCGCGGTAAACCCGTATGTCGGGCAGGCGGGCGAGCCTTTGCAAATGGCCGCGGCTCGGTTGGGCCGGGTCGCCGGGGTGCGGACAGTCGCGGAACGTGCGCATTTCAAAGCGAAGTTCGACGCGCATGAACTCAGCGTCGCGGATTTGGAAGCAGGTCTGGCCGAGGTGCCAGACCTGACCGCCTCTGTCGAAGACCTGATCGATGCCATGGGACAAGAGGTTGCAGCCCCCAAGACGCTGCCAACCATCGCTGACTTGGCTGAAGAGGTGTCTGACATCAATTGGCCCGACTTTGTTGCCGAGCGGATTGGTCATTGGGCGTCTGGTCACTACGATGCCGGGCAAGCCCTGTGGCCTGCGCCAAAAACGCGGGTGTGGTTGTCTTGGCGGTCGTTCGCGCAGCGGGATTTGACACCGGAGATTTTCGGCCTCACCGGGTTTGCGAGCTTGGTTGCTTCTATGTCCATGTCTGCGCGCGGCGCTCTGACAAAATGCGCTGAAGACATGAACATTACAGCCGAAGCATCTGAAAGCTATTTCCACACGCTTCTGATGCGTCTTGGCGGATGGGCGCAGATGGCCTCTGGTGAGGCGTTCCGCGCGTCGCTCAAAGGCGAAGGCAACAACGACATCACCGATCTTTTGACCGCCAAGCTGGTCTTTGAGGCGGCACTGCTTGCTCGGTACAAAGACGAGATCGGCGAGAAGTGGACAGAGGTTTTGGCGGCGCATGCTGAACCTTTCGAACCAAGCCAAGACGATTTGATTGATGCGGCGCTACAAGCCGCCGCCGATCATGCAGCGTCGCGGGCACTTGACCAGACGTTGGCACAGCCTGCGGTCGAGAAATCTGAGGCACCAAATGTGCAGGCCGCGTTCTGCATTGACGTTCGGTCGGAAGTGTATCGTCGCGCTTTGGAGGCTTCGGGCGACGGGATCGAAACCATCGGCTTTGCCGGGTTCTTCGGCATCGCCGCAGCCCACAACGCGTTCGCCTCTGACGTCGAAGAGGTGCGTGGCCCGGTTCTCATTAACCCGGGTGCCGTGACGGCTGCGACCGATCCCGAGGACACTGACACGCTCACGCGCGTTGCGCGTCGGGTGACGCGAGCCTGGGGCCGGTTCCGGCTCGCTGCCGTGTCCAGCTTTGCGTTTGTTGAAGCGACTGGCCCGCTTTACCTGGGCAAGCTCGTCCGGGACGCGCTGGGTCAAAAAGGGCCAAGCATTGGCAAAGACCCGGCTCCGGCCTTGTCGTCAGATATTTCGCTGGACGACCGGATTGGCATGGCCGCGGCAATACTGTCGGGCATGTCGCTCAAGTCTGGCTTTGCCAAGCTGGTGCTGTTGGCAGGCCACGGCGCGGGTGTGGTGAACAACCCGCATTCCAGCGCGCTCCAGTGTGGGGCATGCGGCGGACATGCCGGAGATGTAAACGCGCGCCTTGTGGCGCTGCTTCTGAACGACCCCGAGGTCCGCGCGGGCCTCGGCGAGAAAGGTATAGTTGTGCCGGACACCACGCTCTTTGTGGCAGGTCTGCATGATACGGTGACGGATGAGGTCGCGCTCTTTGAAGACGATCTGCCAAAGGGCCACACTCACGGAGCAGACCTCACCAACCTAAAAGGCGCGCTTAAGCTTGCAGCCAAAGCAACCCGGTCCGAACGGGCAGGGCGGTTGCCGCGAGCGGATACTGCGTCTGCCATTCTCGACAGAGCCAGCGATTGGTCAGAAACCCGGCCAGAATGGGGTCTTGCCGGGTGTTCGGCCTTTATCGCCGCACCTCGGGGTCGGACCGCAGGCAAAAGCCTGCAAGGCCGGTCGTTCCTGCACAGCTATACTTGGCAAGAGGATGATGGCTTTGGTGTGCTGGAACTCATCCTCACCGCCCCAGTAGTCGTCGCCAGCTGGATCAGCTTGCAATACTACGGCTCTTATGTGGCGCCGGATGCATTCGGTGCAGGCAACAAGCTTTTGCACAACGTGACCGGCGGGATTGGTGTGATCGAGGGCAATGGCGGCGTTCTGCGCGGTGGTTTGCCTTGGCAATCCGTGCATGATGGTGACAAATTCATGCACGATCCACTGCGGCTGAGCGTGGCGATCGAAGCCCCACGTGAAGCGATCTCGGAGGTCCTGAGCCGCCACGAAGGCGTCGCTGCGCTCTTTGACAACGGCTGGCTGAAGCTGTTCGTGATCGATGAAGAGGGCCGGCTTGGCTGGCGCTACAAAGGCAACGGAGAGTGGGCCGCCCTACGGGACGCAAAGCCAACTGCGATTGCAGCAGAGTAGTGCGAGCGTGGTCACACTCCACGTGACAAACAACGCTCATGGGTCCCTGGCCGACGCTCCGACGGCTTGGGGCCCAAAACACGCGGTCCCGCACCGCGCGCGAAAAGCAGCCTATGGTTTGCGTGCTGCATTTAGCGCACCAATCAGTTCAATACGGTTTGTCCAGACGTAACCATCGAACGACAGCGGCACCGCGCCAAAGCTTTCTGCGTCGTCGATACCACTTGTGAAGCCTGAACCATCATAGGCTCCGGCAAGAATAACGTCCGTTCCGACTGCTGTAAGACGACGCGTGAACCTATGAGGCCAGCCCCACAACAGCCCGGCATAATTCTGCGGAACCAAAATAATTGTGTTGCGGCAGCTTGTTGGAACATAGCCACTCCAACCGAGAGCGAGATAGCGAAGAAGACAGGCCTTCAAAGATGCTTTGTCAAAGCCACGAAGACCAGGCGTTGACCGGATCGCTAGACGTGTCGGCGGCTCTCCTCCGTACACGCCGAAGACCTGCTGACGTAGATGCGTCCTTTCAAGCATTGCAGCGAGTGCTGCCCCTTCTTCGCGGCGTCGACTCTTGAAGTTGATAAGGAATAGCCCCTCCATATTATCTTCGAAAACGCTGTCCAAAGACGGTATGCGACCCACCCCGTGTCCTCTAAGCGGAAAGGTCTTTGTACCATCGTCGATCCGGTAGCCGATATCGAGGGACTGAAGCAGGGCAAAGTCTTGCTCATGCGTGACGCCGGTCCCGTTTGTACGACAGTCGAGGGTCCAATCATGAAAGACAGCAAAAACGTCGTCCGTCGTAAGATGAACGTCAATCTCGACGACGTCGGCACCCAAGTGAAAGGCCTCTCGCATTGAAGGAAGAGTGTTCTCTATGAAGCCATGCGCAATCGGCTCTACAGGAGACGCATGGCACGCGTCATTTGAACGATCTGAACCGGTGTAAATGTGATGGACACCACGATGGGCAATCAAGCGCGTCTCGTGTTCTTCCAAATCGCGGACAAACAAAGACGTATTGTTGAGCCAAAGCCCCACCGCGACGATTAGAAAGACAAGAGCAATCTTTTTCAGAGTTTTGCGCATTTCGTTGACGCTAAAGGCAACACGACGCACCAACAATCGATAGCTGACATGCATGCTGGCTTGCAGATGATCTACGGTCCGCCGCGCAAAGTCGATTAGGGTCGTTCAATCTCTACCGAAACACCCAGCCCGCGCAGGACGTCCCAGTAGGATGGGAATGTTTTAGAGACGCAGTCGGGGTCTTCGATCTTTACTCCTGGAACTCTAAGTGCGGCCAAGGCAAAGCTCATCGCAATGCGGTGGTCGGCGTAGCTGTCGATGAGGCAGTCGCGGTGTTCACCGGCAAGCTGCGGGTCACCTTGGACGATCAGATCATCCCTTTCGACGGTTGCGAGATCCGGGCGGATGGCAGTCAGGCCTTTGTGTACAGCCTCAATCCGGTCGCATTCCTTGACCCGAAGGTTCTCGATCCCGACAAAACGCACTGGTGTTTCGTTGAACGCGGCGAGCACAGCTAAGGTTGGCACCGCGTCCTGCATTTGCGAACCGTTGATTTTAGCCGGCATGTTCGGGAAGGCCTTGATCATGTCATAGGCTTTCGCATCTGGCTGGTTCATGTCTTCAGGCAGGACGCCGATGTCGATGGCGCCTCCGGTCAGTTTTTCCAAGCCCCAAAGATATGTTGCTGCACTGGCGTCCGGATCGACCGGGTACGTGGCAGCGGTGTAGCCGCCAGGTTGCACCACGATTTCACTCTCTGACGGGAATGATACAGTGGCCCCAAACGCGCGCATGACCGCTGCGGTGATGTGTAAATACCCGACCGCCCCGCTCTAGCCGCCGCCTATTTTTAGTCGCGGCTCCGCATCACCCATTGCTGCCAGCAGCATAATGGCCGAGATGTACTGGCTCGACAATTTGCCGCTTACCGTGATCTCTCCGTTTTGAAATGTGCCAATCCCATTCACAACCACCGGCGGACAACCAGTGTCTGAATGTGTGTCCACGCCCATAGCGCGCAGCGTTTCAAGCAAAGGCTCAATCGGTCGCTTTTGCATGTGTTCATCGCCCGTGACGATGGTTTTGCCATCGACCAAGGCAACGGCTGCGGTCAGAAAGCGAACGGCTGTGCCTGCATTGCCAAGAAACAACGGCTCGGACGCGGCAGACAATGACCCGCTGCCATAGACATCGACGGTCGTCTCATCGATTTCGTCAATGCGCACCCCCATCGCACGCAGGGCGGCCATCATATATTTTGTGTCATCGCTGCGCAGGATGCCAGTTAACCTGCTTTTGCCACGCGCCAGTCCAGCCACCAAAAGGGCGCGGTTGGTTACCGATTTCGACCCGGGAAGTGTCACGCGCCCGATAAGGGGGGTGTTCACCGGTGTCACTGTGGCGATGGGCAAGCTCATTCGTCTCTCCCGTTTTGAACGAACAGAGGCGGGTTTAAGCGTTTTGCTGACCGGAGCAAACCGAAAGTGCATCTGTGTCCAGAGCGCTATTTATAAACCCGTTACAAAACTGTCATCTGTCGCGTGTTAGGTGCGCGCGACTGCCACTCTACCGAAAGTCTCATATGACCACCTACGCGCTTAATGGCCTTGGCCGGATTGGGAAACTTGCCTTGAAACCCTTGCTTGACCGGGGGGCTAAGATCGCATGGATCAATGATGCGGTGGGTGATCCTGAGATGCATGCGCATCTGCTGGAGTTTGATACGGTACATGGTCGGTGGGATGCGACGTTTGCACATGCTACCGACAGCGTGACCATAAATGACACGCGACTTCCATTCATTGGAACCCGCGAACTGGCAGAGTTGCCGCTGGATGGCGTTGATGTGGTGATCGACTGCACCGGTGTGTTCAAGACCGAAGCCAAGCTTGCGCCGTATTTCGAAGCGGGCGTGAAGAAGGTTGTGGTCTCGGCCCCGGTGAAGGACGGGCCGACAGCCAATATCGTGTATGGCGTGAACCACGATATTTATGATCCTGCTGCGCATCAGATCGTGACAGCGGCCAGCTGTACGACGAATTGCTTGGCGCCTGTTGTGAAGGTGTTGCACGAGAATATTGGTATAAGCCATGGATCAATAACGACAATTCACGATGTTACAAATACGCAAACGATTGTGGACCGCCCCGCCAAAGACCTGCGGCGTGCGCGGTCAGCTTTGAATTCCCTGATCCCGACAACCACTGGTAGTGCCACTGCGATCACGCTGATCTACCCGGAACTCAAAGGTCGTTTGAACGGCCACGCAGTGCGGGTTCCGCTGTTGAATGCTTCACTTACCGATTGCGTGTTCGAGATGCAGCGCGACACCACCGAGGACGAGGTCAACGCGCTTTTCAAGGCAGCAGCCGAAGGTGATCTAAAAGACATCCTTGGTTATGAGACACGTCCCTTGGTCTCAACCGATTACACCAATGACACCCGATCAAGTATCGTCGACGCGTTGTCGACAATGGTAATCAATGGCACGCAGGTAAAAGTCTACGCCTGGTATGACAACGAGATGGGCTATGCGCACCGGTTGGTGGATGTGGCCCTGATGGTTGGGGATAGCTTGTGAGCCGACCAGACGGTCTGTCCGCCTATATCGCTGTAACAGCGGCGTATTGGGCCTTTATGCTGACCGACGGCGCGCTGCGCATGTTGGTGCTTTTGCACTTTCACACGCTGGGGTTTTCGCCGATCCAATTGGCTTATCTCTTCGTTCTCTACGAAATTGCAGGGATGATCACAAACCTGTCGGCAGGTTGGATCGCCGCGCGGTTTGGTCTGACTTCGACACTCTATGCCGGACTGGGCATTCAAGTGATCGCGCTGCTTGCTTTGGCGCAGCTTGATCCGTCTTGGACCATCACCGCATCGGTCGCGTTTGTCATGGCCGTGCAGGGGGCTTCGGGCGTGGCGAAGGATCTCGCCAAGATGTCTTCCAAATCTGCCGTCAAACTGCTCGCCCCGACCGACGGCGGTGGACTTTTCCGCTGGGTCGCAATTCTGACTGGGTCAAAGAACGCCGTGAAGGGAATTGGCTTCCTTCTTGGGGCGGCTTTGCTTGCCACTTTGGGGTTTGTGGCCGCGATTTACGCGATGGCTGCCGTGCTGGCTGTCATTCTGGCCGCAATTATTGCCTTCATGCCGTCGGGTCTTCCCAAGGGCCGCAAGGGAGCGAAGTTCTCGGAAGTCTTTTCAAAATCCGCCAACGTCAACTGGCTGTCAGCGGCGCGCGTGTTTCTTTTTGGCGCGCGGGATGTGTGGTTTGTCGTTGGCATTCCGATCTACTTCTATGCTGTGCTGTCCGATGGAACAGAGGCTGGCAACCGTGCCACATTCTTTTTGATCGGCACGTTCATGGCGGTTTGGATCATCCTCTACGGCATCGTGCAGGCCAATACACCAAAGCTGCTGACGGCGACCCAACGCAGTGCCAGCGCACTTGTGCAAGAGGCCCGCAATTGGGCGTTTCGCCTGCTGGTCGTTCCAGTGGCTCTCACTATTGCAGTGATACTTTTACCCGAGCCGCAGCTTTGGCTGACAGTGACATTGGTGATCGGATTGCTGGCGTTTGGGGCGCTTTTTGCGGTGAATTCAGCGCTGCATTCCTACCTCATCCTCGACTTTACTCAAAGTGAGCGCGTCACCATGGATGTAGGATTTTATTATATGGCCAACGCGGGTGGGCGTCTTCTGGGAACAGTGTTGTCCGGTCTGAGCTACCAGATCGGCGGTCTGGCACTGGTTCTCGGCACAGCGTCTGCAATGGTCGCCCTATCGGCCGTGATGGCCGGGCAGCTCAAAGCCTCGGACGTGCCAGCCTATCAATGAAGTTGCTGTTTCACGCGAACGTCTTGCTTGATGCAGCAGGCGTGACAGAGGCCTTGGCGTCTGAAGACGGCCATGTGACCAGTATCATTGCGCAGCCTTTGACGTTTTCGGCCGACAATGTATCCGCAAAGCTTCCTGCTGTTGCCATCAGTTTCCGCTCGGTGGGCTTGGAGGCATCCACGACGATTTGCACGGGTGCATCGCTTGGCAATCCGCGGGCGAGCAGCGACGCGCTGATCCGCGCCGATTGGCGGACGGACATGTAGAGCGCGGTTGTGGTCCCCGGCCCGACAAAGCGTGTGCTTTCGGGAAGGGCATCCCCGTCGCGGCTCATGCCGGTGGTCAGGATCAGCGTGTCTGCAATCCCGCGTTCGGTCAGGCTTTGGCCCAAGGACGCCGCTGCAGCCGAGGCAGAGGTCACACCCGGCACAATCTCAACCGGGATACCTTCAGCGCGCGCCGCGGTCAGTTCCTCCCCCGCGCGGCCAAAGATACCCGGGTCACCCGACTTCAGACGCACGACGCGCCGACCTTTCAAAGCTTCGGAAACGATAACAGCATTGATCCGATCCTGCGGCCACGCATGTGCGCCGACATGTTTGCCAACAAACACGCAGTCCGCATCCTGCCGCGCGAGCGCGATCACGTCCTTGTCCACAAGCCGATCGTAAAACACGACATCTGCTTGTTGGATCCGTTCTACCGCGCGCAGGGTCAAAAGGTCTTTTGCTCCAGGGCCTGCGCCGACCAATGCGATATGCGCACGCTCTGGTGTCCCGATTTTCGGAAAAGATCCCGCCGCGTCATGAAAGATGGGCGTATCGGACTGCCCGAACACCCGCTTTAAGACATCGAAGGCGCGGTTTAGGGGAAAGCTCGCTTGCATCGGCTGGCTCCTTGGGATTGGCGCGAGAATGGAAGGACGCATCATTCGGCGGCTTCCAGCTTGGTCTGGGCCTGCAACAGCGCCGCAAGCTCCGGGCGGCAAGACCCGCAATTGGTTCCGGCTTGCAACGCAGCTCCGATCGCATCGACGTTCATTAGCCCCTGCGATTCAATTGCGGCAACGATGGTGTTCACACCGACGCCGAAACAGGAACACAGCGTCGGGCCAGGGTCGGGGCGATCCGCAGGGGACCGGCCTGTTAGCACATCCTGTGCGGCGTCGCCGGGCAGGGTGGTCAGGTAATCACGCATCACTGCCACGGGACGCGGCGACACAAAGAGCGCTGCGATCAACTGACCGTTCTCTTCAAACGCGACACGCGCTGTGCCGCGTGTACTGTCAGCAACCAGTGACATCTGGCTGTCGGGCAGACCAAACAAATCACGCGACGTCTTTTCCCAGTCCGTGATGGGCTCATAGCCTGCAAGCTCTGCGCGGTAACCGGTGTTGGTTGCGGCAAGTGCCCAGTAATCTGTAGACAGCTGCATTTCACGGGCAGAGACAGCAAAGCCGTACCATGTCGCGGTCATTTTATTCACTGAAACCACGCTTGCCTTGCTTTCGGGTTGGCCGGAAACCGGGTCGACATGCGCAGCAACGACGGCATCGATACGGCCTGTCGGCGCAGTTTCACCGGTCCAGTGAATGGGTGCAAACACCTGACCCGGGACCACCGCATCGGTGACGCGCACGCGTAAGATCGCCGACCCGTCGACGCTTTTGACCTCGGCCAAATCAGCGGCCTCAAGGTTCAAGTCCCGCGCATCACTTGGATGAATGTCGAGATAGGGCTCCGCGAAGTGTGATGACAAACGCGCCGACAACCCCGTGCGGGTCATCGTGTGCCAATGGTCGCGCACCCGACCGGTATTCAGCACAAACGGGTAATCATCCGTAGCTACCGACGCAGGCGCTTTGGCGCGCACCGGAAGCAAACGGGCTTTGCTGTCTGGATGGAAAAAGTTGCCGTCCTGAAAGAACCGCCCGCCCAAACGATCTTTGGTTACAGGCCAACGCGTTGGCGTGAAAAGCTCATATTCTGCGTCATGCAGATTTGTGAAAGCTGAGATGTCGAAATCCCGCCCGAACCGACCTGCGATGCCCGACAGTGCGGCGTGTTCGCGGAAGATCTCGGCAGGCGTTTCGTAGTCAAAGGCTTTGCCAAATCCCATGCGGCGACCGACCTCGGAAAGGATGTCCCAATCCGCCCGTGCCTGTCCAGGTGCGTCTAGCACCGACCGTTGGCGGCTGATTGTGCGATCTGAATTGGTGACCGTCCCATCCTTTTCGCCCCACGCAGTTGCAGGCAATAGAACGTCGCACAGGCGCGCTGTGTCCGTCTCAGACGTGATGTCGCTGACCACGGTGAACGGGCAGGCGGCGATGGCATCTCGCACACGGTCGGCTTTCGGCAACGACACAGCGGGGTTCGTATGGATCACCCACAGCGCCTTGATCCGCCCGTCAGACACCGCATCAAACATGTCGATGGCCTTGAGGCCAGGACCGTTTGGAATGGTTGGCGCATCCCAAAAATCGCGCACTGCAGAGCGATGATCGGCGTTCTCAAGGTCAAGATGACACGCCAACATATTCGCCAGACCGCCAACCTCGCGTCCCCCCATTGCGTTGGGTTGGCCGGTAACCGAAAACGGCCCCATGCCTGGCTTGCCAATCCGGCCGGTGGCCAAATGGCAGTTCAAAATCGAGTTTACTTTGTCTGCTCCGCTGGTGGACTGGTTCACGCCTTGGCTGAACACGGTCACAACCCGTTCGTTGCAAATCCAGAGGTTGCAAAACGCACGCAGGTCGTCGGCGTGCAGCCCCGTTGCTGAGACGTCATCGGCATAGGCCGCAGCCAGTGCCGTGTCGAACCCGTTGGTATTCTGCAGGTACTGCTCGTCCAGCGCGCCGCTTTCATAGATCCGCGTAAACAGATGATTAAAGAGCGCTACATCGCTGCCTGGGTTCAGGGCCAGATGCAGTTCCGCACCATCGCAACTGGCCGTGCGACGCGGGTCTACCACAACAATCTTTGTTCCACGTTCTTTCTGGGCAGCGAGGATGCGCTGATACAGAACCGGATGACACCAGGCGAGGTTTGATCCTACAAGAACGATTACATCAGCTTCTTCAAGGTCTTCATACGTGCCAGGAACCGTGTCAGTTCCGAACGCGCGTTTGTGCCCGGCCACGGTGGAGGCCATGCAAAGCCGTGAGTTCGTATCGATATTCGCCGATCCGATGAAGCCTTTCATCAGTTTGTTGGCGACATAGTAGTCTTCGGTCAGCAATTGCCCCGAGACGTAGAATGCCACGCTGTCAGGGCCGTGGTCTGCAATCGTTTCCGAAAACCGATCTGCCACCAGCTGGAGTGCGTCGTCCCATTCGGTTTCGACATCATTTACAACCGGTGCCAGCAGCCTCCGACCCAGCCCCACCGTGTCTCCGAGAGCCGAGCCTTTAGAGCATAAACGCCCCTTGTTGGCCGGGTGATCCGGGTCTCCGCGCACTGCAACGCCGCCCTGTCCATCAGGACGAAGCAGTACGCCACACCCAACCCCACAATAGGGGCAGGTGGAGCGTGTTTCAGGAAGACCCGCGCCGTCCATTACGCAGCGCTGCGTTGGTCGACAGCGTCACCGTCGATGAGAATGCGGTCGCCATCCAAACGGATTGGGTAGGTGGCAATCCGTCCCTCATCCGCGCCCTGTGCTTCACCGGTGTTCAAATCGAACACCCAATTGTGCAGGGGGCAGGTGACCTTTTGACCGTGCACGATGCCTTCAACCAACGGGCCTTGCTTGTGCGGGCAGGTATTCGATGCTGCGAAGACCTCAGCTTCCGCCGTTCGAAACACCGCAATGCACCCCACACGCGTTTTCAGAAGCCGCGCCCCCCGCACCGGGATGTCGTCGATATGACCAATGTCGATCCAGCTCATCGGAATATCCTTCATTCTGCGGCCAAGGGAGTGAGGTCCGCCAAAGGCGCGTAGGTGTCCGCCTTTTCGCGTGCATGTTCGGCCCAGGGGTCTTTGCGGTAGATCGATTGGGACAGCTCGAACCGTTCGACGAGGGCCTTGCGGTTTTCAAGGTCGTCCACGACCACCTCTTTGACCCAATCGAGACCAACTTTGTTGACCCACTTGTAGATGCGGTCGAGGTACTTGGCGTTCTCACGATAAATCTGTGTCATCGCGACAATCACTTCGATGCATTCTTCCTCGGTTGGAACTTGGCACAGAAGTTCCGTTTCCTTCACATCCATGCCTGCTGCACCCGCGACACCGATCTGGTAGCCACTGTCAACGCAGATCACGCCGATATCCTTGCAAGTTGCTTCGGCACAGTTCCGTGGGCAACCGGACACACCCAGCTTGACCTTGTGCGGTGTCCAGGACCCCCAGAGCAGCTTTTCAAGCTTGATACCAAGCCCGGTGCTGTCCTGCGTGCCAAAGCGGCAATGGTCTGTACCGACGCAGGTTTTTACCGTGCGGAGGCCTTTGGAGTAAGCGTGACCCGACACAAGACCGGCTTTGTTCAAATCGGCCCACATGTGCGGCAGGTCTTCACCTTTCACACCCAGAAGGTCGATCCGCTGCCCGCCAGTCACTTTAACGGTTGGAACGTTGTACTTGTCCGCGGCGTCGGCAATGGCGCGAAGCTCGGTTGGGTTGGTGATCCCACCCCACATCCGTGGCACGACGCTAAATGTCCCGTCTTTCTGGATGTTTGCGTGCTTGCGCTCGTTCACAAATCGGCTTTGCGGATCGTCCTGATATTCAATCGGCCAGTCGGCGAGCAGGTAGAAGTTCACCGCCGGGCGACACACATGACATCCGTTCGGAGTGGTCCAGCCCAGCTCTTGCCAAACCGCAGCTTGGCTTTTGAGCTCTTGGCTTTTGATCAGGCGGCGCACGTCCTCATGTGCCAGATCGGTACAGCCACAGACTGGTTGAGCTTGCGGCATCTGGAAGTCATCGCCCAGAGTGACCTGAAGAAGCTGCTCGACAAGTCCTGTACATGTTCCGCAAGACGCACTGGCTTTGGTGGTCGCCTTGATCGCGCCAAGGTCTGTTGCGCCACCTGCGATGGCGTCTACGATTGTGCCTTTGCATACGCCGTTGCAGCCACAGATTTCCGCATCAAGCGGCAACGCTGCAACGGCTGAGAGCGGGTCCGCAGCGGCCCCTCCCTGATAGGCGGGTCCAAAGATCAGGGTCTCGCGCATCTCTTCGATGCTTTCGCCAGATTTGATTTTGTCGAAGAACCAGTTGCCGTCCGCCGTATCACCATACATCACAGCGCCGATCAGCTTGTCGCCTTCGATGACCAAACGCTTGTAGATGCCGCGGCTCGGATCGCGGAACACGATGTCTTCGCGCCCATCACCATCAGCAAAATCGCCTGCACTGAACAGATCGCAGCCTGTGACTTTGAGCTTGGTCGACAGCACCTTCTGTTTAAAGGCTGCGGTTTCACCCAGCAGAGTTTGCGCCAGTACTTTCGCCTGATCATAAAGCGGTGCGACTAGGCCGAAGACCGCACCGTCATGTTCGACACATTCGCCCACCGCAAAGACATTTTCATCTGACGACAACATCTGGTCATCCACATGGATGCCGCGTCCAACGGCAAGTCCAGCCTCTTTCGCCAAGCCAACGCTCGGGCGAATACCGACGGCCATGACAAGCAGATCGCACGGCAATTCGGTGCCATCTTCCAACAAAAGCGCTTTGACTTTGCCGTCCTCGCCGACGATCTCTTTCGAGTTCGCCTTGAGGCAGATGTTGATGCCTTTGCTTTCAAGCGATTTCTTCAGAAGGTACCCAGCGGCCTCATCAAGCTGGCGCTCCATAAGGTGGCCCATGATGTGCACGACAGTCACATCAACTCCGCGCGCGGCCATACCTGCCGCCGCTTCAAGACCCAACAATCCGCCGCCAATGACGACACATTTGTTGTCGGGTCCGAGCGACATCATACGCTCGGTGTCTTCCAGGTCGCGATAAGCAATCACACCATCAAGGTCGTGACCGGGCAGGGGGATCATGAAAGGATCCGACCCTGTGCCAAGGATCAGCTTATCGTAGGGCAAGACGTCGCCATTTGCTGCCGTCACCGTCTTGGCGGCACGGTCGATCCCGGCCACCTTTTCGCCAAAGCGACAGATCACGTTATGATCGGCATAGAAGGTGTCGTCATGGGTGACGATCTCTTCATATGTCTTCTCACCCGACAGAACCGGGGACAGCATGATACGGTTGTAGTTGCCGCGTGGTTCCGCGTTGAACAGCGTAATGTCGTAGGCGTCTGGTGCGTTTTCGATCAGGTGTTCGATCACTCTGCCGGACGCCATACCAGCGCCGATGATGACAAGCTTTTCTGTCATGTCTTCACTCCGCTGCCATGGCCTTTGGGGCCGGTGCTTTTGGTTTGGGTTTCGCGCCGTGTTCATACTCTTCAAGGAAATCAAGGACTTCTTGGCGGTATGCGTAGTAATCGGGGTGTTCCAGCAGCGCCTTGCGCGTACGGGGGCGGGGCAGATCGACCTTGGTGATTTTGCCAATGGTCGCCTGCGGGCCGTTGGTCATCATCACCACGCGGTCGGCAAGCAAGATCGCTTCGTCCACATCGTGCGTGACGCAGATCGCCGTCACTTTGGTGCGCGACCAAACCTCCATCAGAACTTCTTGAAGTTCCCAACGTGTCAGGCTGTCGAGCATCCCGAACGGTTCGTCCAAAAGCAGGAGTTTCGGCGACAGGGCAAAGGCCCGCGCGATACCGACGCGCTGTTTCATGCCGTTCGACAGGTCAGAGGCCGACTTGTCCATCGCATCGCCAAGCCCCACACGCTCAAGGTAGTATTCCACCACATCCTGACGTTCGGCGACCGAAGCGTTGGGATAAACCTTGTCCACACCAATCGCGACGTTTTCCTTGGCGGTCAGCCAGGGGAAAAGATTTGGGGACTGGAACACAACCGCGCGTTCAGGATCAGCGCCCTCAACGTGCCGACCGTCCAGCTTGATCGCGCCTTTTGAGATCTCATTGAGACCTGCAGCCATCGTCAGAACGGTGGACTTACCGCAACCAGAATGCCCGATGAGCGAGATGAATTCACCTTTGTCCATCTTGAGGTCGAAGTCTTCGACCACCGTCAGAGGGCCTTTCGGCGTAGGGTAGACCTTGTGCAACTGGCTGAAGTCGAGGAAGCGGTTCTCGATCATGCCTTCCTGCGCCTTGGCAACAGCCGTCGGCACACCATGGATCGGCGTCACATTTGGAAGGAGTTTGCTGCCTTCAACACGCGCTTCAATGCCGACATCCATCAGGTATTTGGTGACGTCCTTGCGCAGAGTCTTAAACGTCTCATTGGTGTTCATCGCCATCCGGTCGCGGGGGCGGGGTATGGACACTTTGAATTCGTCTCCCAACGTCCCATCTGGGTTTAGTGCGATGATCCGGTCAGCAAGGATGATCGCCTCATCCACATCATTTGTGATCAGAACACAGGTCTTTTTGTCGGCTTCCCAGATGCGCTCGATCTCATCCGCGAGGTTTGCGCGTGTCAGCGCGTCAAGCGCGGAAAGCGGTTCGTCCAACAGCAGCATTTCGGGGCTCATTGCAAGGGCACGGGCCACATTCACCCGCTGGCGCATCCCGCCCGACAGTTCTGCCGGACGACGACTTGCTGCGTGGGACAGGCCCACCATCTTCACGTAATGCGCGACCTTTTCTGCTTTCTCGGACGATGACAGACCTGGGAATACAGTATCGACGGCCAGGCTCACGTTGCCATTCACAGTCAGCCAGGGCATCAGTGAATAGCTTTGGAAGATCACGCCACGTTCGGGGCCGGGCTCTGTCACCGGTGCGTCTTTGAACGTGACACTGCCGGTTGTCGGTGTATCGAGGCCAGCCATCAGGTTGATGAGTGTCGTCTTGCCGGTGCCGGAGAAGCCGAGGAGGACAAGGAACTCGCCCTCTTCGACATCCAGATCGATGTTTTTCAGGACATCTGTCTGGCTTGTGCCAACGCCGTAGCTTTTGGACACGTTGTTGAAGGATAGAATGCTCATCTCAGATCACCGGTTGTTCGAGAAGGTGAAGAGCGACTGCAGGGCGTACATGACACGGTCCAGCAGGAAGCCGATAATGCCGATGGTCAAAACAGCCACCATGATCTTGGCGAGCGAGGAGGAGGAGCCGTTCTGGAATTCATCCCACACGAATTTGCCAAGGCCTGGGTTCTGCGCGAGCATCTCTGCTGCGATCAACACCATCCAGCCCACACCAAGCGACAGGCGCAAACCGGTGAAGATCAGCGGCAGGGCGGATGGCAGAACAAGTTTGGTGATCTTTGTATAGGTGTTCATTTTCAACACCTTGGAGACGTTGATCAGGTCTTTGTCGATCGACGCCACGCCAAGTGCTGTGTTGATCAACGTCGGCCAGAGTGAGCAGAGCGTCACGGTCACAGCCGAGATAACAAAGCTCTTTGCGAACAGCCCGCCTTCGGCAGCGGCGAGAGCAGAAACAACCATGGTCACGATCGGCAACCATGCCAGCGGAGATACTGGTTTGAAGATTTGGATCAGCGGGTTCAGCGCGGCATTTGCAGTTGGTGACAGACCGGCGGCGATGCCCAACGGTACAGCAACCACGGTGGCGATCAGAAAGCCAAAAAAGACGGTTTGGATCGACGTCCAAATCTGTTGGTAGTACGTCGGCGCGCCAGTGTATGCGCGCTCACGAGGCTCTTGCCCGTTTGCGATGCGGCGTTCGTTCAGTTCAGCAACTTTCGCGTCAAACCGCGCTTTGCTTTCTGCTTTGGCCTGCGCGTCTTCGTGCAGGTTCACGGCTTCTGTCCAAACCTGGGCAGGGCCGGGCACCGCGCCGAGAGATGTTTGTACCTGTGGGGCCAAGGTTGCCCAAAGCATGAGGAAAGCACAAATCGCCAAGATCGGCACAACCAACAGGCGCCAGATCTCTTTCACCTGGGCTTGTGGATTGTCGCCTGCGACAGCCTTCAAAATGGGGGTAAGCCAACTTAGACCCAGAACCTGGAACCATTTGTCGGCAGCGTTGATGCGGGTGAACAGACGGGCTTTGCGCGCTTCGCGATCTGCTGAGTCTGAGAAATTCGGATCGACGGTTGTCATCGGATCAGGTCCTTTGTCGGAGTTGCGTGCCGCGCTCCTCACCCCGCTAGGGGCTCTTCGAAAAGACAGCCAATGGGCCGGAGGAGCGCAGGCTTAAGCGTTAGCCTTGGATTTCGTTACCAACGACGATCTGCTCACCTTTCAGGCCGATCGGCAGGCTTTCGAGGTAGGCGTTCGGGAAACGACCATCGTAAGGAATGCCATCGATGATATCCTCGGCAGGCGTTGCAGTTTTGTAGCCGTCGCTGTCCCATGGGAAGTCCGCTTCGTTCGCCAGACCTTCGTCAACCAACGCGCGGGCTGCTTCGAGGTAAATCTCCGGCTTGTAAACCGACTTTGCGACCTCATCGAACCATTCATCAGATTTCGGCTCGGCGATCTGACCCCAGCGGCGCATCTGTGTCAGGTACCAGACAGCGTCAGAGTAGAAGGGGTACGTTGCGTTGTAGCGGAAGAACACGTTAAAGTCTGGGATGTCGCGCTTGTCGCCTTTTTCGAACTCGAAGAAGCCCGTCATGGAGTTCGCGATCACGTCGTAGTCAGCACCAACGTACTCAGGACGCGACAGAATTTCGACCGCTTCCGGACGGTTGGCGTTGTCGTTCTCGTCCAGCCAGATCGCTGCGCGGATCAGGGCTTTGACAACCGCTTTGGTGGTTTCGGGATTCTCTTCCGAGAACTCCTTGGTGATGCCGAATACCTTTTCTGGGTTGTTCTTCCAGAGCTGGTAGTCGGTGATTACAGGCACACCAATGCCTTTGAACACGGCCTGCTGGTTCCAAGGCTCACCCACACAGTAGCCGTGGATTGTGCCTGCTTCGAGTGTGGCTGGCATCTGGGGGGGCGGTGGCACGGACAAGAACACGTCGGCGCCGATTTGGCCCGAGATGTTTTCGGGTGAATAGTAGCCTGGCTCAAGACCACCAGCGGCCAACCAGTAGCGCAGTTCGTAATTGTGGGTGGACACTGGGAAGACCATACCCATGTTGAACGGCTCACCGCGTTCCTGGAAGTCTTCAACAACCGGCTTCAAGGCAGACGCGCTGATTGGGTGCTGCGGACGACCATCATCCATCGACGGAATATGTGGGCGCATCTGCTCCCAAATCTCGTTCGACACGGTGATGCCGTTGCCGTTCAAGTCCATGGAAAACGGTGTGATGATATGGGCTTCGGTGCCATAACCAATGGTTGCCGCAAGGGGCTGACCCGCCAGCATGTGCGCCCCGTCAAGCTGTCCGCCAATCACACCGTCGAGCAACACTTTCCAGTTTGCTTGCGCTTCAAGTGTCACGAACAGACCTTCATCGAGGAAGTAACCCTGCTCATAAGCAACGGCCAATGGCGCCATGTCGGTCAATTTGATGAAGCCGAATGTCAGTTCGTCTTTCTCAAGCTCTTGCGCAAAAAGCGGGGAGGCTAGCGCGGTTGTGGCAGCGAGCGCCGCGATCAAGCGTTTCATGGGGAGGTGTCTCCTACAGTGGGTGGCCGGGGAGGGCCGAAAAAAACAAAAAAGCCGCTGACGCGCCCTGTCGTTCAGACAGAGGGTCGAGCGGCTGTGCTCAGGGTATTCCCGGTCGATGGGAAGAATTCGGTGTGAAGACGCCATTGTCTTCGATGTGTTTGGTGTAGCGAAACGGGCTGCGTTGCGACAAGCAAAAATGCGGGTTTGCCTCGATTATGCCGCATTGCAGCACATCCGGTCGCATTGTGCTTAATTATTGGTCAGTTTTTCGCCATGGGGTCGAAAATATGACCATCAAAAAAGCGGTCCGGATGAAGAATCAAACGCCCAGTTTGTGAAGCCACGGCGGTTTCATGCACCAAAGACCCCTCAAGTTTCTCCGAAGCGCCTGGCAGATCTGATGTCGTGGTTTGCAATTCCTGACGGTACAAATCTGAACGAAATACAGAGGCCGCGATTTGCATGGACTTGTTCGCATCCAAACCCGCGCGAGAGGCAAGCCGGTTGCCAATCCATTTGGCTTGGCTGCGCCAGGGGAAGTTGGCAGCGCCGCGGTTGAATTCCAGAAAGCCATCAACCTGTCGCTGCTCGCCCTGTGCCGAGATTGTCAGATGACCCGAGAACGCCCGGTCGATCAGTTCGGATGGCACATCCAGGTATTCTTTGCGTGACAAAAGCGTTGCGGCGGCAGTCCGGCTTTCGGGAAGCGACAACCATCTGCCCGCCTTAAAGACTGCGCGCATTAATCGGCCCAGCAAATGTGGTTCGGTATCGACCCAGTCGGACCGCACAGCCAGAACTTTTTCAGGCGCGAATGACCAGATCGCCTTGCCAGGTAGCAAAAGCGCACCGCTTCCGGCATCTACAGTCACCGATCCCCAAGGTTCGCCAACGCAAAACGCGTCAATCTCCCCAGCGGCGATGGCTTGTGCCATCAAAG
>ERZ1740070.625-NODE-625-length-23629-cov-5.638033_pt1 | contig 23629 bp, 17 predicted proteins | sample MGYA00581734_ERZ1740070 | MGnify/ENA primary metagenome ERZ1740070 (study PRJEB43018, sample SAMN04849744) | marine metagenome | isolation source: floating plastic debris | place: Pacific Ocean | collected 2008-09-01 | study: EMG produced TPA metagenomics assembly...
AACCACCATCTTTCTAAAACACTGCGTATTGGCAGTGTTCGGGCAGATGGTCTGTTTGAGATTGTGTTTTCTATCGAAGAGCCTGTAGAGCCTGAGCCTTGGAATCAGTATGTGCCCGAGACGAAGGGGTATGCCTGCGATTGGTCTGACCCGGCGAAGGGGCGTAAGTACAAAGCTGCTGAGTCCTAATCGCTGAGTCCTAGCAGCCGTTCTACAGCGTTCTACCGCTCCCAATAGTTGCTTCTAATCCATTGGCGCATTTCGCTTTCGGACTCGGTGACGATTGCCTGGCCGACCTGAGGATTGTAGGCGTACCAGCAAGGCTTGCCTTTGGCATCGACAGTTTGCTCGATGTGTACTTTAGTCCATTCGCTGAGTGTGGTAGAAAAGCTCATCCATAGCTGCTGAATGCGATCGCCAAACCCTAAAGACTGAGTAGGAACCGTCAGCTGAGCCTGCTCATATTCCAACGCGGCTATCAACGATAGGTTCTGATGAGCCTTAGCAACTTCTAGGCGGTGAGCTAGCTGCGTCAGTAAGTTGGCTCTGTGAATAGAGCTAATATCGCTGTGGTTAGCCGTCGAGAAAGTCATGGATGCGTCTCCAACTAGAGCAGGTTTCGTATCCTAATTTTAGGCAGGTCGGAAGCGAAATTAACAATTTCTGTATATTTCGATACAAAAAATCTTTTCCTGCCGTTCGCGCCATTTAGCCAAAACAGGCTTCTGCATAGAAAAATGCCTCGACGAGCACGAACGACTCACCGAGACATTATTAACGACTCAAAACATTTAAACCCTTTCGACTCAGGTATGCATAAGACCCGCTACAGCCTCTCGGCAGCGTGGCCTAGCATCCACGGACGGCTTCCTGGCTTCGCACTCTGATTTTGAGGCTTGGCAGGTTCACCTTGGCGCTTCACGATGCGCGGATCTCGCAGGCCTACTTTTTTCATGAGGCTACCTGAATTCAGGCTGATGTTGGGCGCTGTAAATATCCGAGAGGCTATAGCGTTGCAGTCAGGGCAGTTTCTGGGGAGACCTGTCTCCGACATTTTGTGCCATACCTCAAAGGGACCGCAAGGATCGCATTTATAGTCATACAGTGGCATTGAATAACCTCCCTATACCGGCAGAATGGGCTTATCAAATATCGCCGTTGGCAGCGCTAGCGTACAGCAAGCATTCGGGATATCCACAATGCCGCTAATGCGTCCTTCAACCGGCGCACAGCTCAGCAGCAAGTAAGCCTGCTCGCCCGTGTAGCCGAAGTTTTTGAGATACTCAATTGCATTCAAGCAAGCCTGCCTGTAGGCAATATGCGTATCCATGTAATACTGCTTGCCGGTGTACTCATCGACCGAGATTCCTTCAAACACCAAATACTCAGAATAGTTTGGCTCTACTGGGCCCGGCTTAAAGATGGGGTTCACCATACTGTACTTATCGACACCACCTTTGATGATGTCTACATGCACGTCGATGTAGCCAGACATTTCAATTGCGCCGCAAAAAGAGATTTCACCATCTCCCTGAGAGAAGTGAATATCACCCATAGAGAGCTTGGCCCCTTCCACGTATACCGGGAAGTAGATCCGAGTGCCCCTAGAGAGATTTTTGATATCACAGTTACCACCATGCTCACGAGGGGGCACTGTCCTTGCCGCTTCAGCGGCAACCCGATCGTACTCAGCAGGATCTAGCTGACCTAGCACCGCATTGGTAGGGTTAGGCAAAGCCGCTAGCACCGGATCTTCTCCCGAAAGGCCAGCACCGTAGGTCCGCAGGTCTGGCGCGGTATTCACCAGCTCCGTTTCACGCTTGTTCCATGTGTTCAACAGTTCTTGCGAGGGCGCGCAACCAATTAAGCCAGGGTGAGTAATGCCAGCGAACTTTACGCCTGGAATATGTCTAGAAGACGTGTAAATGCCTTCAAAATCCCAAATCGCCTTGGCTGCTTTAGGATAGTGGTCAGTCAAGAAGCCACCGCCGTTTTCCTTGGCGAAAATGCCGGTAAAGCCCCACTCGTCGCCTCGAAGCGCTCCAATATCAACTAAGTCCACAACCAAAATATCGCCAGGCTGTGCGCCGTTGACATAGATTGGGCCGCTGAGCATGTGCACCTTTGTCAGGTCAACATCGCGCACATCGTTGGGGTCGTCGTTGTCTTTGATTTGTCCATCGGTCCAATCTTTGCACTCAATGCGGAAGACATCTCCCGGATTGACAGAGACCACTGCTGGAATGTCAGGGTGCCAGCGGTTATGGCCAGGCAGTTCTTGCTCTGACATGGGCTTTGTGAGATCTATCTTAAAGAGAGTCTCAGGCATAGCGCGATTCCTCTAGTTAGATTGGATTGATTGGGATTGGCTGAGTGTTGTAGCGATCGCAAAAAACTGGATCGATGCACAGAAGTGACAACAGCCTCCTTAGAGTTGTTATTCCAGCGTATTTCTTCTCGTATTTGGCACTCACTACGGTCTTCTAATCGCTTCTCATAAATGACTGAAGCGCAGATAACACACGAACACAAGCGAACAGTCTCGCCCTTTAAGAGATTGTTGATTCAGCAATTTCACTTAGGCTCGAACATAGCTTTTATTGCGTTAGCCAATATGTAAAAAACAATACCAAAAACAGATTTTCTGCATCAAAAGTATCTTTTAGTTCAATTTGTCCTACCTTTTCCCTATTTTGTCCCGTTTAAGAAAAAACCGAAGAAAAAACCAAAAAAAAGCCGAGCGTCAGCCTGACGCTCGGCTTTCAGGAACCTATAACGATCTCAGTGAGACCTTCTGCTATGACAACTCGCTTACACAGCCAGATACTTCTGTAACAGAGCATCCGATAGCTGGTCAGTCGTACCGTTCTCGACGATACTGCCTTTCTTCATGATGAAGAACTTCTGCGCCAGCTTACGTGCAAATTCAATCTTTTGCTCTACCACCACAATGGTGATGCCCTTTTCTTTGTTGATTCGGCGTAGGGTGTCTTCAATCTCTTGAACGATGGAAGGCTGAATCCCTTCTGTGGGCTCGTCTAGTAGCATGATTTTGGGATTGCACATAAGGCCACGTGCGATCGCAAGCTGCTGCTGCTGACCACCACTAAGCAAGCCACCTTGCCGGTTCAAATGCTCTTTCAGCATCGGGAAAAACTCATACAGCTCAGTGGGAATGCCATCACCCTTAGTCCTCGCCTTTTTCCCACTAGCACTCAGGCCCATCTTCAAGTTGTCGAGTACAGACAGGTAAGGAATAATTTCCCGACCCTGAGGGATGTAGGCAATTCCCTGCCGCGCCCGCTGATAAGTAGCGTCTTTACTAATGTCTTTACCCGCAAAAGAGATACTGCCGCTATCGAGCGGGTTCAGGCCAATCACGCTTCGTAGCAGCGTCGTTTTGCCCACGCCATTGCGACCTAGCAAACAGGCGATATCACCTTCGTTCACCGTCATATTTACGTCGATCAGTACAGGGGTTGGCCCATAGCCAGCCACCACATTATTCAACTCAAGCAGCGGCTGGGGTGCCGTCTGCGCTCCGTTTTTCTCAAGCAGCGGCGTTGATTGTTTCACGACCTAGATATACCTCTATCACTTTAGGATTGCTTTGAATTTCTTGGACAGACCCTTCTGCTAGGACCGCACCCTGATGCAGCACCACAATGCGCTCAGCAATTTGTTTTACAAACTCCATGTCATGCTCAATCACCACAATAGAGTGAGCCTTGGCAATACTCTTGATAATTTCGCCAGTTGCAAACGTTTCTTCCGCAGTCATGCCAGCCGTAGGCTCATCGAGCAATACAACCGAGGGGTCTTGCGCTAGCACCATGGCAATCTCTACCCACTGCTTCTGCCCGTGAGAAAGAGACGACACCTTTTCAAAAGCCTGATCTAGCAAGCCTGTGCGTTCTAGCACGTCGTAGATTTTGCCTTTCTTGGCCTTGGTTAGCTTAGCCGTCATTGAGGCAAAAATGCCGTGAGCACCTTTGAGCGCTAGCAAAATATTGTCAAAAACCGTCAGCTCGTTGTAAACGTTTGGGTTTTGAAACTTTCGGCCAACGCCCATACGGGCAATCTTATGGGGTTGCTTGTTAGTAATGTCTTTGCCGCTGTAATACACGTGGCCAGACGCAACCGGAGACTTCCCCACGATCGCATCGAGCAGCGTACTTTTTCCGGCTCCGTTTGCGCCAATGATGGTGAGAATTTCACCATCATAGACTTCTAAATTGACGCCTTTTAGGGCTTTGAATCCCGAGAAGACAACATTCAAGTCCTTTACAGATAAGACTGTTTTTGCAGTTGAGGCCGTGGGTGCTACTGTCATCGGTGCCGCTGTCATTGCACTAGTCCTTTTTGGCGATTACGAAAAGAATGGAGGAACACGGGCATAGGGTGGGAAGCAATCCTAGGAAGCAATCCTAAGAACTGCGCTGCGCTGCTTCGGTTTGTGGTTCCGAAGCCATTTCCGCAGGCACCACAGGTGTCACTGGCGCAGCCGCCGCACCCGGCAATGGCTTTGGCTTAGACAGGTTAGAGAGTCGTAGCTGCTTCGGCAGCAGGCTCATCAAGCCGTTGGGAATAAACAGTACAACTACCAGCAGCAATATTCCAACAATCAGCTGCCAGTCCTGAGTTACCTTCTCCGCAGAGTTTTGCACCTGGCCCAAGATGATCGCAGCTGCCATCGGCCCAACCAAAGTCCCTCGGCCGCCAATCGCCACCCAAATAACAACCTGTGTGCCAAAGGCAACCGCTAGATATACCGGTGAAATAAACCGGTTGAGTGGCACAAATAATCCGCCCGCCATGCCAGCTAGCGCTGCCGATAGCGTCCAGATGAAAATCTTGTACTGAGCAACGTCGTAGCCTAAGAAGGCAATCCGGTTCTCGTTTTCGTTAATAGAGCGCAGAATCAGGCCAAAGTTCGACTGAGTTAGCCACCAGCTCAGTGCCAGAACAAAAACGGTATAGGCCAGAATTAAGAAGTAGATGCCGATGGGTGGAATGACAGTTCCAAAAACGCTGAGCTTACTCACGTCAGTGATGCCATTTGTGCCGCCTGTATAGGCCTGCTGACTGATAAAAAAGGTCGTTAGCGCAGACGAAAGTGCCAGCGTAATAATGGTGATGTACACCCCGCTCACCTTTGAGCGGAAGATAAAGGAGCCTGTGATGTAGGCAAAGAGCGCTGGGACTCCAATGACCGCAAGGAAAGCTACGGGAAAGTACTTCAGCGGTGCAATAAACCAGGGCAGTACTTCCAAGCCGTTCCAGACCATAAAGTCTGGCAGCTCGCCACCATAGGTGTTGTTCGCGGCTGAAAGATTCAGCTTGAGGTAGTAGGCCGACGCGTAGCCGCCCAGCGTAAAGAAAATTCCGTGAGCAAAGCTCAGAATTCCGGTAAAGCCCCAGACCAAATCTAGGGTGACAGCTAGCGTGCCAAACAGCAGCAGCTTTGAGAGTAAAGAGAGCTGAAAACTTCCGACAACAAAAGGAAGCACAATAAATATCAGCAGTGCGATACCCGCGATCGCAGCCAGTCTCTTTGGAAACGTTGACTGCTTATAACCCATTACGACATTTGACATAGCACAAGCTCCGATAGGTTGTTTGAGGAAGGAAGAAGAGTAAAAAGAGTGTTTTTTAGAAACCTATCTAGGATCGCTTCTGAACCGTGAACAAGCCTTCAGGGCGATAGCGAATCAGAACAATTACCGCGCCCAGTACCAGTACTCTGGCCGTAGGGTCATTTAGCAAGAAAGCAATAATCGCGTTCGACTCTCCAATCAAAAACGCACCCGCCAAAATGCCAATCAGCTTATCGACGCCGCCAGTCACTACCACCATCCAGGAGTCGACCAGATAGTCTTGACCCATCGGCGGCGAGACCGTTTTCAGCGCCGAAATAACAGTGCCTGCAATGCCTGCAAGGCCACAACCGTAAGCAAACGTGCCCATGTCAATCAGCTTGGTGTTAACGCCCAAGCACTGAGACATACTCCGGTTCTGTGTCACCGCGCGAATTTGGCGACCCCAAGACGTTCCGTAAAACAGGAACATCGTTATCCCTAACAAAGCTAGGGCCACAACAACAATAAAAGAGCGGTAGTAGGACATAGAGACTAAGACTGAGCCAGCTTCGTCTTTTACGAGGTCAATGCTCCCCGAAAGATAAGACGGTGCCTTTACATATTTCAGCTGGGCCGTAAATATCAGCTTGATGACACCCTGCAACACAATACTCAGTCCCCAGGTCGCCAGCAGCGTCTCTAGCGGCCTACCGTATAGCCGCCGAATAATCGTCAGCTCAACAAGAGCACCCACCAAGGCCGTACCGATGAACGCGAAGGGAATCGTCATCAGCAAGTCCATCTGGAAGGTATCTTGCATCCAAAAGGTGATGTAGGCCCCCAGCATGATGAACTCGCCGTGAGCGAGGTTGATAATGCGCATCACACCAAAGGTAATGGCAAGACCCAGAGCGGTTAGCAGCAAAATGCCAACAATTCCAATGCCGTTGAGCGCTTGGTTGGCTAGGCTTGTATACGAAAAGCTTTCACCTGTCGCTTCTGCGGCGGCTTCTTGAGCCAGCAGATAGGCGGGCGATGACAGCATTGAGGAAAAGGCAAGGTCTAACATGGTCCTTGGTTCGGTGGTTGAAAGGGCATCAGCGTGAACGGGGCAGCTGAAAAGACAAACGGCGTGCCGATAAAAGCACGCCGTTTGCCTTACGGCGCTTAGAGGAATACAGGCTCTAAGTCCTTACCGGTCTCTTTGGTTGGGTCGCTGCGGTCGTCGGGCGTTGGGTGCTCACACATGCGACCTTTGTACAGCGCTTGACTCCAAGGAATGGGCTTCACCGCTGCATCGGTAGCGAAGACGATTTCAGCCTGACCATCTTCCTGCCACTTGCCAATTCTGGAGTAGAGGTAAGCATGATAGTTGGCCTCGTCCATCTTCACCGGACCTTGTGGTGCGTTGAATTCCTGGCCACGAGTGGCTTCGCGTAGGGTCCCTGTGTTGATTTCGTCGCCAGCTTTCAGAATGTCTTGCATCGCCTGCGCCATGAAGAAGGTCTGGATGTAAGCGGCTTCCATTACACCATTGGTGACACGATCATCTCCAAACATTTCCTTGAACTGCGCTACAAAAGCTGTGTTCTCAGGAGTTTCTACACTTTGGAAGTAGTTAAAGCTGGAGTAGTGACCCGCAGAGTACTCGGGGCCCATCGCCTGAATCTCTTCTTCGGTAGTGGGGTACGCCATGATGGGGATATCTTCAGCGCTAATACCGGCGTCTTTGAACTGACGGTAGAAGGCGGGAATAGAGTCACCGACCAAGTTACTCAACACAAAATCAGGTTGGGCCGCCTTGATTTTGTTGATAATAGTGATGAACTCTGTGGTACCCAGTGCAGCGTACTCGTCACCGACAGCTTGGCCACCTGCTTTTTCAAGCTCTGCGATCGCAATCCGGTTACTTTCCTTAGGATAGATGTAGTCAGACCCCACAAAGAATCCCTTAGGCCCAAAGTTATCGTGGCAGTAAGGAATAGAGTCAGTAATCTGTTGGTTAGGCGCTGCGCCTGTGTAGAAGACGTTTGAGCTACACTCGTTGCCTTCGTAGTAGACAGGGTAATAAAGGATGGAGTCCTTTTCTTCAAACACGGGCAGTACAGATTTTCGGCTAGCAGAGGTGTAACAGCCTAGTACACAAACCACTTGATCTTCGTCGATCAAGCGTTTGGACATCTGGTTGTAAAGATCCCAGTCGGAGTTGGGGTTGACGACGACGCGCTCGATTTTGCGACCGCCAATACCTTCACCCTTACCTTCCCAGGGACCAGTACCCGTATTGATTTGCTCAATCGCTAGGAACGTCGCATCCTGAAGGGATTTCTCAACGATGGCAATACTGCCTGTTGTGGAGTACTTAACGCCGACCTTTATTGGTTTTTCGCCCTAGTCTGCCTGCGATTCACCTCCGCCAGGACGCTAGTTGTAGCCGCTAGTGAACAGTATTGGAGAAATTTTCTCCGACTAAGATTACTGAAAACTCTAGACTGTGACATAGAAACCGCTTAACCTCACGCAAGCTGAAAATAAGTTTTGAATGCTATCCAATGCTTTCAGATTCGCAAAAACCTGTCAGACATTTGGCGATTCACCGAATAAACCGTCCCTTAAGACAGACCGCTATCGAGATTCTTCAGGGCAATATTACCCCGGAGCCCATCCAGATAAGCTGTGAGAAACGCTCTTTTAAGACTGCTCTCTTAGCTCTGCTATCTAGGGAAAATCACTGATAATAAGAAGGACTCTATATAGATTTTTCGCCGCGTTTTGTATCATAGATTACAAAACGCGGTAGATGCTCCATTCGTAAAAGACTAAACCAGCAGCCAACAAATGCCTGCAATCACTCGCTTCTGGCTGTAGAAGTCATATGCCCAGAGGCTTTCAACTAGAGTAGAATTCAAAAAGCAGAAGAAAACTTTTTCAAAACTTAATCTAGCAAAACCAGTTGCTGACAAGATTTGTGACTTATCTTCTGTTTACTTTTAATACGAATGTCCGGTCTATTACTGTATAAACAACAACCGAAAGAAAGGCTGTTGCTGAGCGCATAACACAACCCTAACGGTCTGTTACGAATCAAGGTTTCTGTATAGGTAGCCACATTCTTAACCCATTTGAAACTGATAGAACAAAAGGTATAAAGCGCGCGAGGATTCTTTATGTCTGTTCACGGTGATATCTCTTCTAGTAATGATTCAGTGGGCGTAGCAGTTGTTAACTACAAAATGCCGCGACTGCACACTCGCGATGAGGTGCTAGCTAACTGTAAAAACATCGCAGAAATGATTGACGGGATGAAGCTCGGTTTGCCTGGAATGGATCTGGTGATCTTTCCTGAGTATTCTACTCATGGCATTATGTACGACGCCACTGAAATGATGGAGAACGCGGCAAGTATTCCGGGTGTTGAAACCGATATTTTTGCGGAAGCCTGCATCCGTAACAAGGTTTGGGGTGTGTTTTCTCTTACGGGAGAACGGCATGAGGAGCACCCAAACAAGGTGCCTTACAACACGCTGATTCTGATGAATGATCGCGGCGAGATTGTTCAAAAGTATCGCAAGATTATGCCTTGGACGCCGATTGAAGGGTGGTATCCGGGCAACTGCACCTATGTGAGTGAAGGGCCCAAGGGACTGAAGATTAGCCTGATTATTTGCGACGATGGAAACTACCCTGAAATTTGGCGTGACTGTGTGATGAAGGGTGCTGAGCTGGTTGTTCGCTGTCAGGGCTATATGTATCCCTCGAAGGAACAACAGATTATGGTGTCGAAGGCGATGGCCTGGATGAATAATACTTACGTAGCCGTGGCTAACGCATCTGGGTTTGATGGTGTTTATAGCTATTTTGGTCACTCCGCTGTGGTGGGTTTTGATGGACGTACGCTAGGTGAATGTGGCGAGGAGGAGAACGGCATTCAGTATGCGGCGCTCTCTAAGTTTGCGATTCGCGATTTCCGCAAGCATTCTCAGTCGCAGAATCATCTCTTTAAGCTGTTGCACCGTGGCTACACTGGCATGCTTAATTCTGGCGATGGCGATGAAGGTGCGATGGAGTGCCCGTACGAGTTCTACCGTGATTGGGTGCTCGATCCGCAGAAAACGAAAGAGAAGGTGGAAGCGCTTACTCGCGGCACGGTAGGTACAGAAGAATGCCCGATTGAAGGCATTCCGAATCAGAAAACGACGGCTGCGCCTGTAAGCCCTACGGTGAAGAAGCCGGAGCCTGTTGCCGTTAGGCAGCCTGTTTCGTGATTGTTGTAATTTCTGGTAATCGATGTATTTAACCCCGAAAGAAACAGAACGATTAACGTTGTTTACGGCGGCGGAGATTGCTCGTCGCCGTAAGGATAAGGGGCTTCAGCTCAATGTGCCGGAAGCGATCGCCCTCATTAGTGACTACATCGTAGAAGGTGCCCGAGAAGACAAATCTGTCGCCCAGCTCATGTCAGAAGGCGCAACACTTCTCACCACAGCAGATGTGCTACCCAGCGTCCCAGAACTCATCCCCCTTATCCAAGTAGAAGCCCACTTCAACGACGGGACAAAACTTGTGAGCGTTCACAATCCTATTCGGCCTGAGGAGGCTTAGTCTATGGCAGGCGTTTCTTCAGATAATCCACTGGCTCCTGGTGCGGTGCTTTGCGAGCCAGGAATGATAGAACTCAATGCGGATAGAGAGTCTAAATCGCTGGAGGTAGTGAATATGGGCGATCGCCCCATTCAAGTGGGCTCCCACTATCACTTTTTTGAAGTCAATCGTATGCTCCAGTTCGATCGCGCTGAGGCGTTGGGGTTTCGCTTGGATATTCCAGCGGGAACAGCTGTGCGATTTGAGCCGGGAGATACAAAACAGGTGACGGTGGTGGCTTTGGCGGGCGATCGCACTGTTCTCGGTCTCAATGATTTGGTCAATGGTGCATTGGATGATCCGCAGGTTAGGGAAAGTGCGATCGCCCGCTGCCAAGACCAAGGTTTCAGCGCTTCTCAGTAGCTCTTCTCACCAACTCTCTCATTAGCTCTCTTTCTCTCCATTTCTCATAGCAAGGCCATCAATGGAAATTAGCCGCGAGCGTTATGCCGAACTCTTTGGACCTACGACAGGAGACAGGGTCCGTCTGGCCGACACCTCTCTCATCATCGAAGTCGAACGCGACGACACAGTATATGGTGACGAATGCGTTTTCGGTGGTGGTAAAACACTGCGCGACGGGCTAGGAATGGCGGCTGGCGTCACCGCCGCAGACGGTGCACTCGATTTGATCATTACCAACGTGCTGCTAGTTGACCCGGTACAGGGCATTGTAAAAACCGACATTGGTATCAAAGACGGAAAAATCGTCGGCATCGGCAAAGCGGGCAACCCCGGCATCATGGAAGGGGTCACCCCAAACCTCATCATTAGCGCCAACACCGATGTTCGCGCAGGTGAAGGGCGCATTGCTACCCCTGGTGGATTAGATAGTCACGTCCATTTCGACAGCGCAGGCCTTTGCGCCGAAGCCCTTTCTAGCGGACTGACAACCATGCTGGGTGGTGGCCTTGGCCCTGTCACTGTGGGCATTTGCACCAGCGGCGCACACAATATGAGCGTCATGCTCAAGGCCTCAGAAGCCTTCCCCATTAACTTTGGATTTTTGGGCAAAGGCAGCTCCAGCTTGCCAGAGAGCCTGGTAGAACAGGTCGCTAATGGGGCGATGGGTCTGAAAATTCATGAAGACTGGGGCGCAATGCCTTCTGCGATCAACACCTGTCTGAATGTGGCTGATGAGTACGACTTTCAGGTCAAAATCCACACCGATACGCTAAACGAATCGGGCTATGTAGAAGACACGTTGGCCGCCATTAAAGGCCGTACGATTCACACCTATCACACTGAGGGAGCAGGTGGTGGCCACGCGCCAGATATTATCAAGGTGGCGTCTTTCCCGCACTGCCTCACCTCGTCGACTAACCCCACCAATCCCTACACCGTCAACACCTTTGACGAGCACTTGGATATGGTGATGGTGTGTCACCATTTGAACCCTCGTGTGCCAGAAGACGTGGCCTTTGCAGAGTCTCGCATTCGCGCTGAAACCATTGCCGCTGAAGATGTGTTGCACGACATGGGAGCCATCAGTATGCTCGGCTCCGACTCTCAGGGCATGGGCCGCATTGGAGAGGTGATTTGCCGCACCTGGCAGCTGGCCTCCAAGATGAAAGATCAGCGTGGAACCCTGCCAGAAGACAACGAGCGCAACGACAACTTCCGCGTTTTGCGCTATCTCGCCAAGTACACCATTAATGTGGCGCGTACCTGTGGCATCGCCGACTATGTTGGCTCGATTGAACCAGGTAAAATGGCCGATATCGTGCTTTGGCGACCTGGCTACTTTGGCATTAAGCCCGAGCTAATCATTAAGCAGGGATTTATCGCCTGGTCACCGATGGGCGAATCGAATGCGTCGCTGATGACCTGCGAACCCATTTTGTATCGCCCGCAGTGGAGTAGCTTTGGCAGTGCCCCCGAAGCAACTTCTGCCTGTTTTGTCACGCAGCTGGCAATGGAGCGGGGACTTGCTGACAAGCTGGACCTCAAAAAGGAACTCTTGCCCGTAAAGAACACGCGTAACCTTAGCAAAGCGGACATGCTACATAACGATGTTTGCCCAGAGATTGAAGTTGATCCTGACACGTTTCAGGTGCGGGTGAACGGCGAGATTGCCACCTGCGAACCAGTAGATAAAGTGCCGCTAGGACGGCTATATGTTTTTCGCTGATGGTTATTGCTAGCTCAAATTTGTTGATGGCTCAGGCTGCAACAGATGTGTTTTCACCACAGCTGTCTTTACGAGTCGCTTGCGAGGCGAACAGTCATGCGCCTCATAAATCTTTTGTTGCTCATCAGTATGCGACCTACCCGTTTCGGCTTTCTAATAATCTCTCTTTAGACCCGAACGATTCTGATCGGGTGTATGCCTACATTATGAATGCTGGGCCGGGGCTGTTGGCAGGTGATGACTTGCAAGTTGTTGTTGAGGTGTGCGATCGCGCTAGCCTGTACCTCGCCGACCAATCCGCTACCAAAGTACGCAGCAAGCCGACCCAAGCGCCTTCCGCCCAAATCACCCAGACATTAAAAGTCGGAAATCAGGCGTATCTAGAATACGTACCAGAACCCATCATCTTTTTTCCAGACGCAGCCCTAAAGCAAAAGACGCAAATCACTCTGCATCCTCAGGGCCGTCTATTTTTCAGCGAGATTGTTGTGCCGGGGCGACTGGCCAGGGGAGAGTTTTACCAGTTTGAACAGTTTGAGAGTCGCTTACAGATACGCTCTCCAGACGGCATTCTGCACTTTACCGACACCCTAAAACTACTGGGCCAGTCCAATCCATTTCGAGACCATGCCCTTCTCACGGACTACCCCGTCTTAGGCAATTTTCTAGTCATCTCGCCTGACCTCGATCTTGATCTGTTCTCGCAAGAAATCGAAGCTATTGACGTGCCCAGTAATGCCCTCCAAGTCGGCAGCTCACCTCTTCCAAACTGCCATGGGTTGTCGGTCAGAGTGATGGCTACTCAAACCAGTGTACTCAAGCAATTTCAGCATCACGTGCTTAGCACTACCCGACAGCGAATCAATCAATCCCCGTTACCGGTAATCCCTAAATAACCACGTATCACTCTGCGATCGCTTCAAAAAGATAATTTGAATCGTCGAGGTTTCCCTGCTGAACAACCTGCACGAGTTGTCCAGAGATAGGTCTGTCACCCGACTCTAAAAACTGTACTGATTCAGAAGCGCCAGGCGCTGAGAATAGCTCTTCTTTAGAAGATAAAATCGTTTGCAACCCCATCCGAGTAGGATCAGACTCACTTCTCTCTAGGGCTTCTATCCAAGCTTGGGCTGCGTCATAGGCCATCGCTGTTACCCAGTTGACTTCTGCATTCCAAAGCTGTTGAGACTGGATAATAAACTCAGAATTAGGATCAGCCGCGCTAATATGCCAGAAAGCACCCACCACTGAATCCTCAAACTGTTCTGTTAGAACTTTATCTGAGTACACAACATCTCCTCCCATAAGACTGAGTTGTTCTCCACTTGTGAAGTTCAGGTCTGCAAGCGGAATCACAACTTCTTGCAGTTCAGACAAGGAAGAAGGCACTAGCATTAAAACCTGTGCGTCACGCTCACTTGCCTGTTCGAATGCTTCTTGCACATTAAAGCTATTTTTGGACAAATCGAAATCGGCTACTACTTTTCCACCTTCTGATAACACCGTACTTTGAAAAGCGCTTTTCAAAGAGCGACTATAGGCACTACTGGCGTTGTAAAAGACAGCAACTCTCTCTTGATTCCACGTTTCTAGCATGTGATTGGCCAACAGCTTGCCGACCACAGCATCACTAGGGCTAGTCCGAAAAATAAAATCGTTGCCTAGTGTAGAGATTTCGACTGAGGAACTTAGCGCAATAATCGGCAGCTGAGCTTGCTTATAAGTTTCTGCTGCGCTGAGGGTAACAGAACTATAGTAATGGCCAACAACGCCCAGTACATCAGATTCATTGCCTACCAGAGCGGCAAGCTCAGGTGCTTTCTCTGCGTCGCCCCCATCATCAACAATTACAACTTTAAGCGGAACACCATTGATTCCACCGCTTTCGTTGATTCTATTTTGGGCTTGTGCTACGCCGCGCAGCATGCCCTGCGCAGCCGGCAAATCATCAGAAATGGGAACAGCAGCGGCAATAGCATAGCTTTTACCTTCATTCTCTGTTTCGATGCGAGCGTTGTTCCGGTAGATAAGCGTCTCTGGCGCGTTCTTGTAATACAGAAGCGCCTCATCAAAATAGATGAGTGCACCCTCGTAATCACCAGCAGTGATCGCGTCTACGCCTTTTTTCTTAGCCGTCCGAAAGCTCAGATTTTCCTGGCTTAACTCCTCGCTTTCTATCAGTACTCTTTCTCCAGAGCTGATTTGATTTTCTATAGGGTTGTCAGCAGTATCCTCATCGCCTGGCTCAAGAGGTTCTTCAGGCGCATCTACACCAGGTTCATCGACAACTCTTATTTTTGACTCTTGCTGACAAGCAAAGAAGATTGTTGTTAAAAATAGAAATCCAGCCAATACCGAAAGCAAGATACGCAGATCGAGAGAGCGAAATAACTTAACTGCGTCAGTAGTCCAAGACCCAACAGATGACTGTTTTGCTGGGGCCACAGTTGCCGTAGGTGTATTGTCCAGCGATTGCTCGATCCAATCTTGGTTAAATATAGCCTGGTATATGGGGTTGTGTATCTTTAAGAGCCCGTTTTCATCAACTACTAATGAGGCCTCTATAAGCGCGTTCTCTTCAGGGCTAGCATCGGTCTGAGTACTTTCTGTACTCAGAATGCTGAACAGTTTTAGCAGCACCTTTTTTTTGTTTGGATAGGCAAACAGAGTCCCTTCAATCTGCTTTAGATGACTAGCTGCGTCGTTCTCTCGCCAGTTTTCTATGACGCGCGATCGCACAAATTCACGGACTCTAGAGTCTTCCTCTCCATTCGAAATCGCGAATGTTCGAGTGACAATACTTTCCAAAATAAGCGCAGTCAGATCACGCTCGCCGTTTGTCCAATTCCGAACATGATATATAACAGATGCAGGATTCTCAACTATTTTATATTTAGAAGTCCGTTCTATAAAACTGTCAGAAATCTGTCTAAAGCTCATCCCCTTTTCCTTTTTGTCCTTTTTTTTGCGTATGTTGTCTACTTTCTGATCACCGAAGTGTTACAGATGTCGGACTATAAATTTACGTGTATTAAATCACACACTATGCTCACACATTATGAATCTATTGACTATGAATCTATTGAATAAACAAGAAACTTACTTTCTAAGGGCGTCAATCTATAATCGTTTTCCTTTGCCCATGTCATAGAGCTAGATACCTCTTCTCCACTCAAAAGCTGATCTTCGTCCCTACAGTTGGAATCCAACCATTTCAATAATTTTTCAGCATAGGGGCACGAAGACAGAATACAGTGCTCTACCCAATCCTCATTAAATACAGACTTGTAAATACTATTGCGAATTTGTAACTCGCCGTGTTTCTCGATGAGTAATCCAACCTCCTCTAAGAACTTGATACTGCTTCTGACCTCATCATAATCTTCACCGCTTCTCTGCTTTTTCAGAACCTTTCTGTAAGTAAATAATAGCCAGAAAGGATTCTCCTTATTAGACCTTACCAATAGAGAATATACGCCGTTAAAGTGGCTCCTTATCTCCTCATCTTCGGAGTCTTTGTTAAAGTTGAGTTCTACAAGCGAGCGTATTTTCTGTGACTCTTCTCCTTTCAAAACATTGAGATTGCTCAGCGAAAGAAGCTGGCAAGTTTTCTGTGTAAGAAAGGGCTGACATTCTGTCCAAGCAAGTATTTCTCGAAGCACAGCATAGGGGTTTTCGGTCTTCAACTTAAGTCCTGGCCATCTATTTTTTACAAGTCTGGCCGTCTCTGCTTTGTCTTCTTCTAGGACCATGCTTGCACTACCCTGTTCTTCTACTAAACTATCGATCAAAAAACTATATTCTTTCTTGCTTAAACTTTGATCACATGCCCAGTCGGCTGTTCTTTGAAGCATACTGCCATATAGCAGAGCGCTCCGTTTTTTACCCTTGGATGCGATCCATGCTTTCATACCCCTATCGAAGTATGGCCTAAGCAGTTGTTCTTGTCCTTGCCAATTTTGAGTAAAGGCATCTCTTTGAGCTTTGTCATCTTCATAGACGATACTTTCGAGAATGAAACTATGTTCAGATGGTGCATGCTCAGCCATATCTATGGTCGCAATTTCTACCTGAGTATCTAGAGCGCGACCTTCTAAAAGATAGGCTTGGTCTTGGCGGCCGCTTCTTTCCCAGGCATCCAGCTTTTGATTGAAAAGAGAAAGTGCCAATGTAGCCAGAGGAGAGACAAAGTCATTTGTTGTCTCCTCTGGCTGCCATGCTTTTTTGGGGCTCTCTTGGTGAGATGGGTGATGAGAAAGAGACAATAATCGCTCTGAAGATAGCTGCTCTGAAGACAACTGCTCTGAAGACAACTGCTCTATAGAGAAATTGATAGTCTCCTGAGTTTGGCTTTTCTCTAGCGCATCTCTCATCTGAGTTTGGCTCATATCTTGAGCCAGGTTTTTCCTCGCTTTTGCAATTTCCTCCTGGCAACTTTCTATTTGCTTTTCTAGTGCGAACGTTTGGCTAGGATCGGACGCTACTGATTTTGCCAGCTCTAGGCTGGCAAGCCGGTCCTGCCAGTTGCTGAGTACTTTTTGTAACGTTTCTTCCCGTGACACTACTTGCTACTTCCGAATCCAGCTTTTGAGAGAATTCCAAACCTGATACATTTTCTTCCCAGCATCTATTTCCAATTCATAGGTAGCGATCGCAGGAATTAGAGGCAACGCAATTTTCAGCTTAGAAGCGGCTGGCTGATTTGTATTTAACTTACTTCGTAACTCATGTAGCATCGGGACCAAACTAGAAGATGACTGTGCTGGTAGCTCCTGCTCTATAGCGATCGCAGTTGTTTCTAGCTGGGTTAGATACTTTTCTGCTTCAAAATCAGTCACCGTCATTGAGTCCAAGGGATATAGCAGCCAATATTCGTCCTCATAGCGACGGATATCGGGCAGCACGCTTTTTTTAAGACGCTGCTTTAGCTCAAACCTCGCAGGGGCACTAGCATTTATGGCTAACTCCTCCTCAAACATTGCCAACTTCTCATAAAGCAGATCTAGCAGCCCTACGAGATGCTCCATCCTTGCACTATCACCCATTACAGCCTTTTCGTCAGCGAAATTGTATTCGTCTAGAACTGATAGCCAACGCTTGTTTAGCCTCAACTAGTATCCAAAAAAAGGCAGACCACCATGCCTAATTCTTCGAAAAAGGCGGCAATCCTCTCCATCTTCAGTTACTACTGATATATATCAGTCTTACGGGTACACATCATCAGTATTTGAGAACACTATTCAGTGTTATCTATCAATACGAAAATATATTAGTTGATATAGAGGATACTAATTGTGAGCAGCTTTTAGAGATTGTATGAAATGTAGATAACGGCGACAATACAGCGGAAATGCATAAAGGCAATCAGTTTACTGTGCACTAGGAGACGTTGCTTCTAGCAGACACTGCGCACTTAAGTATTAGCACTGAGTCAAAAAGCTTTTTGTAACAAAAACACTGATTTTGTTAAGGCATCTATCGTTTTTATTAAGGCATTTATCCGGACCACTGCTCTTGATAGACAATAAGTATCCCTATTGCCACGGGCCTTTTTGAAAGAGGCCTCAAGGTAGTAGTGAGTTCACTGGCGAACGTTTGTCCACAGCATTATTCTTTGTGCAGTGGATAATCATCTAAAGATGACCTTTTATCTGTGTTTTTGGTATAGAAGGCAGCTGAAAGATTAGGGTCGTCTTTGATTTGCTTTGAAGTATTCTTCCTCCTCGGTTTTTTTGCGATGGCTCCCTCTGATCAAGCTGTAAGTAGCTTTAAGAACACCGCTTTTCAAGGTCGCGATGGCCAAAAGCCGAGCGGCCCTGTTCGGCAGGGTCTATACGATCCCCAGCATGAGCACGATGCCTGTGGCGTCGGCTTTGTCGTGCAGATGAAGGGCAAAGCCTCTCACGATATCGTGCAGCAGGGCCTGACGATTCTGCTGAATCTGGACCACCGAGGCGCAGTGGGTGCTGAGCCAAATACCGGTGACGGTGCAGGGATCTTGATGCAGATGCCGCACAAATTTATGGCCAAGGTGGCTAAAGCTGAGGGGATTGAGCTGCCCGAGGCTGGTCAGTATGGTGTTGCGATGGTTTATGCGACGCCCGATGCCGAGGCACGCAGTGAAGGCCGTAAACGCTTTGAGAAAGTGACTGCTGACGCCGGGCTAGAAGTCCTAGGTTGGCGAGATGTCCCTACAAATAACGAATCGCTTGGCCCTACGGCAAAAGGGAGCGAACCCTTTATGCAACAGGCGTTTATCGGTCGTGGAAGCTTGCCCGCAGATGCAGACGAACTGGCTCTAGAGCGCAAGCTGTATTTGGTTCGTAAGCTAGGCCACCGCGCCATTGTTGATGTTGATAGCTACTGGTACGTATCGAGCGCTTCTTGCCGCACGATTGTGTACAAGGGCATGTTGATGCCTGTTCAGGTCGGGAAATACTATCTGGATCTTAGCGATCCCGACATGGAAAGTGCGCTGTCGCTGGTACATTCGCGCTTTAGTACGAATACCTTTCCTAGCTGGGAGCGGGCCCACCCCTATCGCTACATTGCGCACAATGGTGAAATCAATACCCTGCGCGGCAACATCAACTGGATGACGGCTCGCCAAAGTATGTTCGAGTCTGAACTGTTTGGAGAAGACCTTGATAAGGCTAGGCCACTGATTAATATTGATGGCAGCGACTCTACAATTTTCGATAATACGCTTGAGCTGTTAGCGCTAAGTGGTCGCTCATTGCCGCATTCATTGATGATGATGGTGCCTGAGCCTTGGTCTGGCCATGCCACGATGGACAATGAAAAAAAGGCATTTTATGAGTATCACTCTTGTTTGATTGAGCCTTGGGATGGTCCGGCTTCTATCGCCTTTACCGACGGGACGCAAATGGGCGCGGTGCTAGACCGCAATGGTTTGCGGCCTGGACGCTACTACGTGACTAAAGATGACCGCGTCATTATGGCGTCTGAGGCGGGTGTGTTGCCTGTTCCGCCTGAAGATGTGATTGAGAAAGGTCGCCTTGCGCCTGGCAAAATGTTTTTGGTAGATACCAAAGAAGGTCGCATCGTTCCAGACGAGGAAATCAAGCAAGAGATTTCTTCCTTGGAGCCTTACCAAAAGTGGCTAGATGAAAACCTAGTTACGCTCGATACGCTGCAAGCCCCTGCTGACGCGGTAGAGCCGACAGTTGATACTAGCCCAGCCGCTGTTACACAAAGGCAAATGGCCTTTGGCTACACCTTTGAAGAGCTACGGATGCTGCTTTCGCCTATGGGTAAAAACGGTGTAGAAGCCATTGGTGCGATGGGTACAGATACACCGCTGCCTGTGCTTTCTGACCGGCCTAAACTACTGTATAACTACTTCCAACAGCTCTTTGCACAGGTGACGAACCCACCGATTGACTCTATTCGCGAGGCGATTATCACCTCTGCAACTACGACCATCGGCTCAGAACGAAATCTGCTGGAGCCCACACCCGAAAGCTGTCGCTTGCTTCAGCTGAAAACGCCGTTCATCACAAATGCTGAGCTAGCGAAGATTAAGCACAATACTCAGTTCAAAACGGCTGTGTTGCCGATTTTGTTTGACCCAGATGAGGGTGAGGCAGGATTGAGCGGTGCGATGGAGGCGCTGTGTATGAAGGCCGATGAGGCGATCGCAGCTGGCCAAGAAATCCTCATTCTCTCTGACCGTGACATCGCTCAAAACCGAGCCCCCATCCCAGCACTTCTTGCAGTCGCAGGTGTGCATCACCACCTTATCCGTAACGGTCAGCGTACTCACGTCGGCATCGTGTTGGAATCTGGCGAACCTCGCGAAGTTCATCACTTTGCGGTGTTGATGGGCTATGGCTGCGGGGCGAATAATCCCTACATGGCCTTTGAAACTTTCCAGCGCATGATTGATGAAAATCTGTTGCGCGATGTGGACTTCAAAGATGCTTGTAAGAACTACATCAAAGCGGCAACGAAAGGTGTGGTGAAAGTTGCTTCCAAGATTGGGATCTCTACCTTGCAAAGCTACCGGGGCGCACAGATTTTTGAGGCCATTGGTCTGAACGAATCTGTAATTGGCAAGTACTTTACCTGGACCGCATCTCGCATTCAGGGTGTGGGCTTGGATGTATTGGCGCAAGAAGCGATTCAGCGTCATCGCCATGCTTTCCCTGAACGGGTCGCTACGGGAAGCAATAATGCCGCAACGCTAGATGTAGGCGGCGAGTATCAGTGGAGAAAAGACGGCGAGGCGCATTTGCTAAGTCCGCAGAGTATCCATATTTTGCAGCAGGCAACTCGCGATGGCGATTACGAAAAGTTCAAGACTTATTCTCGCTTGGTCAACGAGCAAGGTAAGCAGTTCTTCCGGCTGCGCGATCTGTTGGAGTTTGTTCCTAGTGAGCCGATTCCAATTGATGAAGTAGAACCGATTGAAGCGATTATGAAACGCTTTAAGACGGGGGCGATGAGCTATGGGTCGATTTCGCAGGAGGCCCATGAAACGCTGGCGATCGCAATGAACCGCATCGGTGGCCGCTCCAACACAGGCGAAGGCGGTGAAGATCCCGCCCGCTACACTTGGACAAACGAGCAGGGCGACTCGAAAAACAGTGCGATCAAACAGGTTGCCTCTGGTCGCTTTGGTGTCAGCAGTCTATATCTCTCTCAAGCCAAAGAGATTCAAATCAAGATGGCTCAAGGCGCGAAGCCTGGAGAAGGCGGGCAGTTGCCAGGCCGTAAGGTTTATCCGTGGATTGCGAAAGTGCGCAACTCTACGCCGGGGGTAGGGCTTATTTCTCCACCGCCTCACCACGACATCTACTCCATTGAAGATCTCGCTGAGCTGATTCATGACCTGAAGAATGCAAATAGAGCTGCTAGAGTCAGTGTGAAACTGGTTTCTGAAGTCGGCGTAGGAACCATTGCGGCAGGCGTAGCCAAAGCTCATGCAGATGTTGTTCTTGTTTCTGGTTTTGATGGTGGCACGGGCGCGTCTCCTCAGACTTCGATTAAGCACGCTGGTTTGCCCTGGGAATTGGGACTAGCTGAAACGCATCAGACCCTGGTATTGAACAATCTGCGCAGTCGGATTGTGATTGAGACGGATGGGCAGATGAAGACAGGGAGAGATGTTGCGATCGCCACCCTCCTCGGCGCAGAAGAATTTGGCTTCAGCACCGCCCCACTGGTCACATTGGGCTGCATCATGATGCGCGTCTGCCATCTCAACACCTGTCCAGTCGGCGTCGCCACCCAAAACCCAGACCTACGCAGCAAGTTTAACGGCGACCCTGCCTACGCCGTGAACTTCATGAAATTCATCGCTCAAGAAATGCGGGAAATCATGGCCGAACTCGGCTTCCGCACTATGGACGAAATGGTAGGCCACACCGAAAAGCTCGCACCGAAAAAGGCCATCGACCACTGGAAAGCAAAAGGTATCGACCTCTCGCCTTTACTACATCAGCCAGATGTCGGTTCCGAAGTCGGCCGCTACTGCACCGAAACTCAAGACCACGGCCTCGACAAATCTCTCGACATTACAAAACTGTTGGAAATTTGTAAGCCTGCTATTGAGAACGGTGAAAAAGTCTCTGCGACACTGCCTATTACTAACATCAACGGAGTCGTCTTGACTATTGTGGGCAACGAGATCACCAAAAAGCACTGGGAAGGATTACCAGAAGACACCGTGCAGCTACACTTCCAGGGCACAGCCGGACAGAGTTTTGGTGCATTCGTGCCAAAAGGCATGACGCTGCGACTAGAAGGTGACACTAACGACTACTTCGGCAAAGGACTCAGTGGAGGCAAACTGATTGTTCATCCCCCCGAATCCTCACCGCTTGTCGCCGCCGATAACATTGTTGCGGGTAACGTTGCTCTGTATGGAGCAACTAATGGCGAAGCCTACATCAACGGTCAAGCCGGAGAGCGCTTCTGCGTTCGCAATTCTGGCGCTGAAGCGGTTGTAGAGGGCATCGGTGACCATGGCTGTGAATACATGACGGGTGGCAAAGCCGTTATTCTTGGCCGCACGGGTCGCAATTTTGCCGCAGGCATGAGCGGCGGCGTTGCCTATGTTCTCGACGAGGCAGGCGACTTCGCTAGCCGATGCAATGCAGAAATGGTCGGACTAGAGCGCATTGAAACTGTTGAAGAAGGTAAAGACCTCAAAGAGATTGTTCAGCGTCACGCGGATTACACCGGTAGCGACAAAGCAAAATCTCTCCTTGAGAACTGGGAAGCTGCTTTACCCAAGTTCGTGAGAGTGATGCCTCGCGACTACAAGCGCGTACTGCAACACATTCAGAAAGCGTTGGATTCTGGCCTTAGTAACGACGAGGCCATGTCTGCTGCCTTTGAAGAGAATGCGCGTGACCTCGCAAGAGTCAGCGGTAGCTAATCGATCTCTCTGCCACACACCAACAGCTGGTTCCCCTTCATAAGGGGAACCGCAAGGGAGGGGTCTCCGGTGTGTAACGTAATTCTCGAAGACCCCTCCGTTGGTTCCCCTTATGAAGGGAACCGAGTATTAACACTCTGGCAACCATCTTTTAACTCCTCAAAACACCACCATGGGAAAACCAACCGGCTTCATCGAACACCTGCGCGAGGCACCTACCGAAACCGCGCCCAAAGAACGCATTCGCAACTGGAATGAGTTCCACCAGCCCATGCCCGACCAAGCTCTGCAAACCCAGGGCGCTCGCTGCATGGACTGCGGCACCCCCTTCTGCCACACGGGCGAACTTATCAGCGGCATGGCCAGCGGCTGCCCTATCAACAACCTCATTCCCGAGTGGAATGACCTGATCTATCGAGGCCTCTGGCGCGAAGCGCTAGACCGCCTGCATAAAACCAACAACTTCCCTGAGTTCACGGGCCGCGTATGCCCCGCACCTTGCGAAGGCTCCTGCGTATTGGGTTTAACAAATCCACCTGTAACGATCAAGAACATCGAATATTCCATCATCGAAAAAGGATGGGAAGAAGGTTGGATTGTTCCGCGTCCCCCTGAAAAGCGCACGGGTAAAAAGGTCGCTGTTGTCGGCTCTGGCCCCGCAGGGCTTGCCGCTGCCAACCAATTAAACAAAGCGGGACACACCGTCACCGTATTTGAGCGGGCCGACCGTCCCGGTGGATTGCTCACCTATGGCATCCCCAACATGAAGCTCGACAAAAAAGACATTGTCAAGCGTCGTCTGGATGTCCTCAGAGCAGAAGGTATTACCTTTACCTGCAATACCGAAATCGGGAAAGATTTGCCTGCTGAAAA
>ERZ1740070.626-NODE-626-length-23607-cov-4.944209_pt1 | contig 23607 bp, 12 predicted proteins | sample MGYA00581734_ERZ1740070 | MGnify/ENA primary metagenome ERZ1740070 (study PRJEB43018, sample SAMN04849744) | marine metagenome | isolation source: floating plastic debris | place: Pacific Ocean | collected 2008-09-01 | study: EMG produced TPA metagenomics assembly...
AGGTCCGAGCGTGATCCGTCGAGAACGCCGCGCCAGTTCGCCGGATTTTCCTCAAGCGCGGGGCGATTGGGAAAGGTTGCGTTGTATATGTAGCCGATATTGCCGGTCTGATCGGCGTAGAGGACATTGAAGTTGGTGATCTTCATGCGCTCGTACACGCCCAGCCATTCCTCCATATCGGTCGACTTGCCGAGACGGTAAAACGCGTCCAGTTGCTCCACGCTGTTCATCAGCGGAAAGCGCACGGCGAAAAAGCCATTGTCGTTCGCGATCACCGGGCCGTGGACGCTGCGATGGATGGTTTGGAAAACCGGCAGGATAATCGGCCCCATACGCACAGGCAGGATCACTCGCCTGGTTTCAAGATCGCGCCACTCGCCATCCAGCTTATAGCGTTCGCCCGCGTCATCCATGTCCAGCTTGTACACATCGATCAGATCCGGGCGGTTGACCGTGTAGGTCCAGCCCAGGTTCTCATTATGCCCCATCACAGGGAAGGGGACGCCGGGGAAGTTGGGCCCGGTCATGTGCCAGCCTTCTTCTGATTCCACCGCCAGCTCGTACCATGCAACGCCGCCGCGCAGCGGCTGGTGCGAGTTCGAGATCAGCGTGGTTGGCCCGCCGCTCTTTTGCGGTGCGACCGCCCAAGCGTTGGAGCCAAGATGGTCAGCCTCTTCGCCAACAGGCAGCACCAGGCTTTTGTGATGCGCGACGCTCTGGTCGGCTGGGGCCTGCTCCTTGGCGGTCGGATCAGGGCGCGCAAAGCCGGGAATGTCGGGCCCGAATTCGCGTCGCAAGGGCTCACCCGAAACCAGCTGGCCGACTACGTTGCCCAAGCCGAAGAACAGCGGCTGGCGAAGGACAAATCCGGTCGCAATATCCGCGCCGTTGACCGGGAAAAGGTTGGCCAGTTTGACTTCATCGCTGTGCTGGTCGGCGTAGCGGTTGAGGCCTGCGGCGTAGGCTTCATAGACCGCGCGCGTTTCAGCGGGCAGCTTTGGGTATTCGCTCTGCGCAACGGCTTCTGCGTCCAGCAGGTGGTAGAGGTAATCGATCTGCGCGCCTTGCTCTCCTGCGATCGCGCCATAGCGCCCTCGCGACATCGCAACGACGTCTTGCAAGGTAAAAAAATCATCTTCGGCGTGGGCAATCGCCACGCCAAACGCGACGTCCGCGTCGGTCTTGCCATAGATATGCGGCACGCCGTATTCGTCGCGGATGATTTCGGCGCGGTAGGCCTTGTCTGACGCAGCGGAAGCCGGGCTGGCGACGATCGGCTCCCAACTGGCCAACGTTACAAACACAAGAATTAGCAGGACGGCAAGGCCGATCCCGGCGCGTTTGGCGAAGCTCATGAGGGTCTCTCTCTCCCTGGAATGTGGAGCGGACCATTGCGGGCGGATGAAAGCAGGTCAAGCGCGCTTTGACGCGTCTTTGCCAACCAAGCTTGCAAAAGGATTTGATGAACCCACCTAGTCAGGTAACACACCGCAAGATGTGGGAGGGTCAAGTTGAGTAAGTACAGCCGCAGCGGCTTATTCAACAAAAACCTCCTTCACACCCTTGTGTTGCATAAATGCAACACTATATCGAGTGAGTTGTTCAAGTGAGGGGTCTTAGAAATCCATGAATCTCGAAAAGTTCACTGACCGCGCAAAGGGTTTTCTTCAATCCGCGCTGACCGTTGCGATCCGCATGAATCATCAACGGATCAGTCCTGTCCATGTGCTCAAGGCCCTGCTTGAGGATGATGAGGGCATGGCCGCTGGCCTGATCCAGCGTGCAGGCGGCGATGCGAAACAGGCTGTGGCGGCTGTGGATTTGGCGCTGGGTAAGATCCCGGTGGTAACGGGCGGCGGCGCGCAATCGCAGCCGGGTCTCGATAACGACGCGGTGCGCGCGCTCGACAGCGCTGAGGCTCTCGCAGACAAGGCGGGCGACAGCTATGTTACGGTCGAGCGTCTTCTCACCGCGCTGGCGATGGCCAAGGGCGTCACAGCCGACGCGATGCAGGCCGCTGGCGTTACCCCGCAAAGCCTCAACAGCGCTATCGAAGATCTGCGCGGCGGTAAGAAGGCCGACAGCGCCAACGCCGAAGCCAATTACGACGCGATGGAAAAGTTCGCACGCGACCTCACGCAGGCCGCGCGTGACGGCAAGCTGGACCCCGTGATTGGGCGCGATGAAGAAATCCGCCGCACCGTCCAGATCCTCGCGCGACGCACCAAGAACAACCCCGCGATTATCGGCGAACCCGGCACCGGTAAGACCGCGATTGCCGAAGGCCTGGCGCTGCGCATCGCCAACGGCGACGTGCCCGACAGCCTCAAAGGCCGCACGCTGATGAGCCTCGATATGGGCGCGTTGATCGCGGGCGCAAAATATCGCGGCGAATTTGAAGAGCGCCTCAAAACCATCCTCGACGAAGTGCGCCACGCCGATGGCAACATCATCCTGTTCATTGACGAGATGCACACGCTGATCGGAGCGGGGGCCAGCGAAGGCTCGATGGACGCCTCCAACCTATTGAAGCCCGCGCTGTCCCGCGGAGAGCTGCACTGCATCGGCGCGACTACGCTCGATGAATACCAGAAGTATGTCGAGAAGGACCCCGCGCTCCAGCGGCGCTTTCAACCGGTCTATATCGAAGAGCCAAGCGTGGAGGACACGATCAGTATCCTGCGCGGCATCAAGGACAAGTACGAGCTGCACCATGGCGTGCGCATCACCGATGGTAGCATCGTTGCCGCCGCGCGTCTTTCCGACCGCTATATCCAGAACCGCTTCCTGCCCGATAAAGCTATCGACCTGATGGACGAGGCCGCCTCGCGCATCCGTATGGAGGTGGAGTCCAAGCCCGAAGAAATCGAAACGCTCGATCGCCGGATCATCCAGCTCAAGATCGAAGAATCCGCGCTCGCGAAAGAAGACGACGCGGCCTCGAAAGAACGGTTGGAGAATCTTCTCAAAGAGCTGGCCGAACTTGAGCAGGAATCGACCGAGCTCACCACCCGCTGGCAAAACGAGCGCGACAAGATCGAGGCCGAAGGCAAGATCAAGGAAGAGCTCGACGCCGCGCGGCTGGAGCTTGAGCAGGCGCAGCGTTCGGGCGATCTCGCCAAGGCGGGAGAGTTGTCCTACGGCACCATCCCAACGCTTGAGAAACGGTTGGAAGAGGCCGAAGACCTTAACGAAGACGCGCTGCTTCGCGAAGAAGTGACCGAAGAAGACATCGCGAGCGTTGTCAGCCGCTGGACCGGCATTCCGATCGACAAGATGATGGAAGGCGAGCGGGAAAAGCTGCTTGATATGGAGAATATCCTTGGCAAACGCGTGATCGGCCAGTCCGACGCGATTGTCGCGGTGTCCAAGGCTGTGCGCCGCGCGCGCGCTGGTTTGCAGGATCCGGGACGCCCGCTCGGCTCGTTCCTGTTCCTGGGGCCAACCGGCGTGGGCAAGACCGAGCTTACCAAAGCGCTGGCTGGTTTCCTGTTCGACGATGATCAGGCGATGGTCCGCATCGACATGTCCGAGTTTATGGAGAAACACTCTGTCGCGCGGCTGATCGGCGCGCCTCCGGGCTATGTCGGCTATGATGAAGGCGGGGTTTTGACCGAAAGCGTGCGCCGCCGCCCCTATCAGGTTGTTTTGTTCGATGAGGTCGAAAAAGCCCACACCGACGTTTTCAACGTGCTGCTTCAGGTGCTGGACGATGGGCGTCTCACCGATGGGCAGGGCCGCGTGGTGGATTTCTCCAACACGCGGATCATCCTGACCTCGAACCTGGGCAGTCAGCATCTCTCGAACCTACCCGACGATGGTAAAGTGGCCGATGTTGAAGAGCAGGTGATGGATGTGGTGCGCGGGCATTTCCGTCCTGAGTTCCTCAACAGGTTGGACGAGATTATTCTGTTCCACCGTCTGGCGATGGAGCACATGGCGCCGATCGTCGCGATCCAGGTCAAGCGCGTGCAAAAGCTGCTGGATGATCGCAAGATCACGCTCGACCTCACCGACGCGGCTTTGCGCTGGCTGGGGCGGGTTGGCTATGACCCTGTCTATGGGGCGCGGCCCTTGAAGCGCGCGGTGCAACGGTATCTGCAGGATCCGCTCGCCGAGAAGCTGTTGGAGGGCGTTATCTCCGACGGAACGACGGTGAAAATCGACGAAGGTGATGGCGAACTGCAAATATCCATCGACGAATAGCGATTCGACTATCAAAAGGCGCGCTAACGCGACCTTGTTGCGATCTTGTTGCGATTTTGTTGTTCCAAGGCATTCTCTTGACCTTGTGGCGCGAGAGGCACCTTATTTCGTCAGAGGCACATTTTATTGCGCGAGGGTTGCGTGTCAGCCTCTGAAAGCTGCTTTCGGTAATTCTGTATGTGGGATTAACGTCACAGCCCTGTGAAAAGTTCGGGCTTTTATTGGCCCGCTTTGACTTCAAAAATTGGCTATTGCACAAAACCGTCATCACAGGGGCTTTGCCGCAATTCGGACTGGGGGCCATCGAACGGGGGTTCGGTGGAGGTCCGTGCGGCGAAGGCTCTAGTTATTTAACTGGAGTAATCATGAACACTTTTCGCACATCGAAGCTGAAGGCGCTTACCTATTCCGCATCCGCTCTCGCTCTCGTGATTGCCGGCCCCGTCGCCGCGCAAGAACAGGAAGAAGAAGCGGCCCAGCAGCCCGCTGAAGAGGAAGAGGAAGAAGAGCTCGTCGACATCACCTCGGGTGAAGCGGCGAACCAACCTAAGTCCGAGCGTATCGTTGTGACCGGTTCGCGTATTGTGCGCGACACCTATTCGTCGATCTCGCCGCTGCAGGTGATCACCACCGAACAGTCGCGCACCGTTGGTCTGTTCGACCCCACGCAGATCCTTCAGCGCGATGAAGCGGCCTCGGGTCAGCAGATTGACGCGACCTTCCAAGGCTTCGTTGTCGCCAACGGTCCGGGTTCGGCAACGCTGAACCTTCGTGGTCTGGGCGCTGACCGTACGCTGCTTCTTGTCAACGGCCGCCGTCTGGCGCCCGCTGGTGTGGAAGGCGCGCCGGTCAACCCCTCGATCAACCTTCTGCCCTCGTCGCTGATTGAGCGTTTCGACCTGCTGCTTGACGGCGCATCGTCGGTTTACGGTTCGGACGCGGTTGCCGGTGTGGGTAACATCGTTCTGCGCAACGACTTTGACGGGCTCGAGCTGTTCGCGCGCGGCGAAGTCAACCCGCAGGGCGCGGGTGAAGACTACACGCTGAGCGGCGCATGGGGCTTCAGCACTGACCGCGGCTTTTTCGGCATCGGCGCCGAGTACGATTATCGTGACGCCATCCGCCTTCGCGACCGCGATTTCTTCGGCGGCTGCGACGAAAACCTCGAAATCGACCAGAACGGCAACATCCGCTCGATCGATCTTCGCACCAACGGTCTGGTTCAGCGCGACAGCTTTGGCGGGCCATTTGGCCAGCTTTCGGTAAGCGCGAACAGCCCGTGTAAGATCCAGAATCAGGCGCCTCTGTTCATTCCGAACGACACGTTCCTGAATGCCGTTTTCCAAGCGCGCGGCGACACGTTCCCTAACCTTCAGTTCTTCGGTTTGCCTGGGTTCGCAACGCGCGAAAACGCGTTCCTCGATCCGCTTGATTTCAACTTTGATGGTCTGCGCGATGTCGATGACCAGGACTTCAACGGCAACAACGTAAACCAGGATGCCGTCTTCCTGAGCCGTCAGCGTTTGTACAACGTAGCCGCTTACGGTGAGTACACCTTCCCTGGTGAAGCGAATATCACGCCGTACTTTGAAGCGAACTACAGCCGTGCTGAAATCAAGGCCGACAATAACGGTGTTGTAAGTCTGTTTCCCGATGTTCCGGCCGAAAACGCTTTCAACCCGTGCAACATCGACGCTGGCGGTGGCGATTGTCGCGCGATCGATAATGCTCTGTTTGCACCGTTCGATAGCCGCACGATCTGGGGTCCGGGATCCATCTTTGGTGCCCCCACCGGTGTGAATGTTTCCACTATCCCCGTCGTGAACGTCCGCGGCGACCGTAACAACGTAGACGTGACGCAAGAGCAATATCGCGGCGTCCTGGGTGTTCGCGGTGACCTGCCCTTCATCGGGCCGTCCTGGCGTTTTGATGCCTCGTTCGTGTATTCGCGTTCGGAAGGTACATCGGTTCGTCAAGGCGTTCGCGAAGACCGTTTGGCTTTGTCGCTGGGTATTGACCCCACGATCGATTTCGACGGCGACGGCGTCATCGACAACTCGGGTGACGGGATCGCCGATGATTACAACTTCAACGTTCAGTTCGGTAACCTCTACGGCAACCCCAGCATCGCGCCGTGTACGCCTGTTGGCGACCTCGCCAATCCGGAAGCTGCGGCTGATGGGCTTGGCGAAGGCTGCGTTCCGGTCAACCTGTTCGCCGATTCGCTCTTCAGTCAAACCATTGGCGACTTCGCTACGCAGGCTGAGCGCGATTACCTGTTCGGCGAGCGTGCGTTTGACACCAGCTACGAGCAGATCGTCCTCAACGCTTATGTAACCGGAGATCTTATCGAGCTGCAGGGCGGACCGGTTGGTTTCGTGCTCGGCGGTGAATATCGCGAAGACTCGATCGACTCTTCGCCCAACCAAGTGGCTTCGAACGGCCTCTTCTTCGGCTTTAGTCAGGATTTGGGCGCAATCGGCAGCAAGTACATCGCCGAAGCTTTCGGTGAGCTTGATCTGCCGCTGGTCGCGGGCAAGACACTGGTTCAGGAATTGACCGTCAACCTGTCCGGTCGTGTGACCAAAGAAGAGTTCTACGGCACCAACTTCACCTACTCGCTGAAAGGCGGTTGGCGTCCGGTTGAGCCGCTGCTCTTCAAGTTCAGCTACGGCACCTCGTTCCGCGCGCCAAACCTTCGCGAGAACTTCCTGCAAGCGCAGCAAGGCTTCTCAACCGTGTTTGACCCGTGCGCGGTTCCGAACGTGGCGTTCGAAGCCGGCGTTGGTTACGTGCCCGAGAACGACTCTCGCCCCGATCAGGTTCTGGAGAATTGCCGTCGTGAGGGCCGCGATCCGACACAGGTTGGCCTGCGCCCCAACACGCAGCCTATCCAGTCGGTTCAGGCTCAAACGGTCTCAGGCGGTACGTTCGATCTCGATCCTGAGACTTCGACCTCAATGACCACCGGCTTTGCTTTCGAAGATACCTTGGCTGGCGAGTTCGGCGTTTCGCTGAGCCTCAACTACTACGACATCGAAGTTCGCAACTCGATCATCGAACCGGGTGAGCAGGGCATCATCAACGATTGCTTTGGCCGTGACGATGGTACGCGAAGCGCGTTCTGCGATCTTCTGCAGTATGACGAGCTGAGCGGTGTAGTCAGCACCTTCGACCGGGGCCTGATTTCGCGGATTGAGAACACGTTCGTGAACTTTGATCTGCAAAATGTGCGCGGTCTCGATATCAACGCCTCGTTCAACAAGCCGGCTGTCCTGTTCGGTCAGAACATCGACTTCGGCCTTGATATCCGCGCCAACCACCTGCTTGAAGTCAGCACGACCTTCATCAACGACAACGGCGCTGTCGCCTTTGACGATGATGTTGGCGAAATCAGCTTCCCGCGTTGGACGGGCCGCGCGATCTTCTTCGCTGACATCGACGATGTCCGGCTTACCTACCAGCTGCGCTACACCGGTCCGGTGGAACAGGACATTGACGGTATCGACGCTTTCGCTGACGCCTTCCAAAACGGCCCCGACGGTGGAACGCCTGTCGATTTCGTCGGTGTGCCGCGTCCCAACCAGTTTGGCGACACCTGCTTGGGTGGCGGCGCTCCCGGCGTTGAAGGTGACGGTGTGTTCTGTCGCGACGTTGGCTTTGCTGAAGAGCAATTCCTGCACACGGTCTCGCTGCGTTATCGCGCCGCGAACTGGACGCTGGTTGCCGGCATCGACAACATCTTCAACACCGCTCCCCCGCAGATCGACAGTTCGGAAGGCTTTGCCATCGCGAACACCGTCATCGGTGCGGGTTACGATTACGACGGTCGCGAGTTCTTCGCGAGCTTCCAGTACAACTTCTAAGGTTGGAACGTCGGAACGATTGGAATCTATGGCTCTCGGGTCTTGCCCGGGAGCCATTTTCTTGTTTTAACTGGAGTTGCGGCTTGATTGGAATGGAGGCTGATCAAGGCGTTTACACTCTGACTACTACGCACTCTAAAAGGGGCACACTTCCATGAAATCTCTCAGAGCCACCGCCGCCGCCGTTTTGGTTGGCGCTTCTATCCTGGGTCTGTCCGCCACAATCGCACCCGCTGAAACGCAAGCTCAGGCCAAAGGCACATCGTCGGTTCCGATCGACGTCTGGGCGCTGCGCGATGTCGTGAACGCTGTGGATCTGTCGCCGGACGGCGAGCACGTTTTGGTTCACAAGGTGGAATCGCGCGAAGGCAGTTACATCCTTGAGGTTTACAAGACCGACGATCTGTCCAAGCCGTTCCGCCGGTTGGACGCCGATCCGATGGAACTGCGCAGCGCGCGCTGGGTCACCAACAACCTGATCTTCGGCACGGCCTGGCAACAGCGCCGCGAAAAGGTCCGCGGACCAGAAGACGACACTTACGATTACCTCACCTATTCGTATAACCTCGATAACAACAAGTTCACCACGATCCGTGACAGCTTCGGCATCGTAAACGAGCTTCCCAATGAGCCAGACGAGGTGCTTGTTGCAGCGGGCAATGCAAACCGCGGCAGCTACGGCGTTGATCCGTTCGCCGCTTTTCGTCCGCGCAGCTATTACAAGCTGAACCTGGTTAAAGGCACCAAGAAGCTGGTGCTCAAAGGCACGCGCAAATACGGCAGCATTGGTTTCGACAACGATGGATATCCGCGTGTTGCGACCGGCTTTGACGCCGATAACAAGCTGAAGACCTATTATCGCAAGCCCGGTGACAGCTCGTGGACGCAGTTTGGCGTGGAGTACGACGCCGATGACCACGAAAACCTGTACCGCTTCCTGACGCGGTTCCAAGGCCTGGCTCATATTGATCCGGACAACCCCAACCTGGGTTACATGATCGAAGCGCGCAACGGCGACGATAAAGCCGCCTTGTGGGAGTTTGATTTCGAGACCGGGCAGTTTGGCAAAAAGCTGTTTCAGGACGAGAACGCCGATGTCATGCGCGTCGGAACACATTCGATCCCAGGCCGCGATACGCTCGCCTTCGCGCAATATCCGGGCGAGAAGTGGGAGCGTCACTGGTTCGACGAAAACGAGAAAGCGCTTTACGAGGCGCTTGAAAAGCAAATCCCCTACGCCCACCAAGTTCAAATTTCGAGCCGTTCGCTCGATGGCAAGCGTATGGTCGTCACGAACCGCGGCCCGCACGACCCGGGCTCGTTCTGGCTGGTAAAGGACGGCAAACTGGCCAAGCTGGGAAGCCGCAACCCGCTTCTGAACCAGGACAATCTGGCCGATGTCGAGTACATTCGCTACCCGGCGCGCGATGGCAAGATGATCCCGGCTTACGTGACTAAGCCGAAGGGCGAGGGACCGTTCCCACTGATCGTGCTGCCGCATGGTGGCCCGCACGTCTCCGAAGTCATCAGTTATGACGAATGGGGCCAATTGCTGGCCAGCGCCGGTTATATGGTGCTGCAGCCGGGCTACCGCATGACGGTGGGCTGGGGCAAAGAGCATTTTGACGGCGGCTATGGAGAGCATGGCGGCAAGATGCAGGATGATAAGGACGACGGCGCGCTTTACCTGGTGGAGCAGGGCCTCGTTGATCCTGATCGCATGGCGATGTTCGGCTGGTCGTATGGCGGGTACGCCGCTCTCGTGGCGCTGAGCCGCGAAGAGCAGATTTATCAGTGCGCCATCGCCGGCGCCGCTGTGGCCGACCCCGCCAAGAGCTATCGTCAGCGCAGCCGGGGCAGCTCGCCCAAGGCGCTCGACGATTGGGCTCAACGCCGCGGCATGATCGGCGTCAACCCGATCAACGAAGTGTCGAAGGTGAACATCCCACTGCTTATGGTCCACGGTGAAGACGACAGCCGCGTGCTGTATTATCATTACACGGACTACAAGAAGGAGTTCGAAAAGCAGGGCAAGACGGGCCAATTCGTCACGCTCGACGACGCGGATCACTTCTACGTCACGCTGATGTACAACCACCAGCAGCAGTTCTACACCAAGATGCTCGACTTCCTGGCGAACGATTGCGGCCCTGGAGGTCTGTGAAGCGTTAGGCGTCTAAGACGCTAGACCTATCAAAAAGCCCGGAGCGTATGAGAAAGCGCTCCGGGCCTTTTTGTATCTGAAATCCTGGCGCAGGGAGAGCCGGCGTCGTCGCGTCCCTCTCTGAGTAGCGAGGTGAGCGCACCTATAGCTGCGCCGTGCGGTCTCATAGCTCTGCGCGTGAGGTCGGGCCCACAGAGACTACGCTCTCTGTGGCACCAGCGTCCTCTATCCACACATCTCAGGGCTGGGCCGCCAGCCCGGCATCACCTTGGACAGTTGCGTCAGCGAGTGATCGTTCTTGTGGCGTCGGTTGTGCACCATGCCCAAGGGTGTGGGGTCTTTCTGATCCGTCCTGCATGACCAGTTCCTAGGCGCGCTTTGATAGACTCGACGCCGCTGCCACTGGCAATCCTATTTCGGCTTTTGGAGCTTGGATAGCTGGCGACTGCGCTTTCCAGGAAGATCTGCCCGTAGGGAGTGTGCGGAGCGAACGCCAAGCGCGCTGGACAAACAAGAGGGCGGACCTTGCGGCCCGCCCTCTTGTTTGTGCGATGTTCGCTTAGCTTAGAACGACATCTGAACCGTGGCGGCGTAGCTGCGGCCGCGAATGTCGTACACGTTCGGGAAGGTGTTACCCGAGTTGTTCGCCGTCGAACCGATGTTCGAACCAACGATCGGAGGCTGCTTGTCGAACAAGTTCTGAACACCAAGGGTCAGAACAACCGGATCGACGTCGGCCTGGATCGAAAGGTCGAAGTAGCTGAACGCCGGGATCGAGGTGAACTCCTCTTGGAAGCTCGCCGGGATCTCTGCGTCCATGGACGACAGATACTGCCAGTTCAACGAGACCGCGAAACGATCGTAGGTCACCGTGTTGCGCCAGTTGAAGGTGAACTCAGGGTTGAGCGCACCCGAACCAACACCACCGCAGTTCGTCGAGTACAGACCAACACAGTCACGGTTCACACCAGCCGGCGTCGATTGGAACTCTTCGCTGTTGGTCCAGTTACCGCCAAAGTTCGAGCTCCAGCCAATGTCCGCCGTCAGGTCGGTGCTGTAGGCCAGCGTCAGGTCGATACCGTCGGTGAAGATACGGCCCTGGTTTGAGAAGAACAGCGGCAGACCAGGAGTGGTTGCCAGTTCACCGAACAGGTTACCCGTTGCCGGGTTACGACGAATGCCGGTGCAGTTCGGATCCGTGGCCGAGTTGCCGTCAATCGTCAGGTTGCCGTTGGCGTAGTCCGGGCCGAAGCAGGCCTGGAAGACGTCATCTTCGGTCGGCGTGGTGATCGCGCCAGTGACGGTGATGTTGTAGTAGTCGATCGTGGCGACGAGGCCCGGAATGAAGTCCGGACGGAACACCGCACCGATCGTCCACGTATCCGCATCTTCCGCGCCCAGGTTCGGGTTACCGCCGGATGTGGCGTTCACCTGACCAGCCGGGTCAACGATGATCGAACCGATGAAGGTTGGATCCGCACCCTGCGCAAGGCAAACGGCGCGAAGATCAGCGTTGGAACCCGGAGCGGCGCCCGAGCACGGATCTTCTGCAAAGTTTTGCAGACCGGTCACCTGCGGCGAGAACAGCTCGAAGGTGTTCGGAGCACGCGTCACGCGCTGGAAGTTCCCGCGGAACTGCAGCGAGTCGATCGGTGACCAAGTGCCGCCGACCTTCCAAGTGTATTCCGTACCCGTGGTCGAGTAGTCGGAGATACGTCCGCCGAGTTGCAGCGTGAGTTCTTCCGCGAAAGCAGAGCCTTCGACGATCGGAACAACAAGCTCGCCATAGACTTCGGAAACGTCATACGAACCGATGAAGTCGATCGCAGCCGCGCCGTTACCCAGAACTTCCGAAGGAGTCTGCGACGCGACGTCGGATGCCGTACCCGCGGTGTAGTCACGATACTCAACACCCAGCACGAAGTTCACGCCGTTGTCGGCCCATGGCAGAGTCAGGCCCGGCTCACCGGTGATGAAGCCGCCGAGCTGGAGCAGCTCGTTGAAGTTCGACTGTTGGTTGCCGGTGTCGATGAACGCGATGGCTTCCGGCTGAATTGTGCCGGTGTCACCAAAGACGTTGATCGGGAAGCAGCCGCCGGTCGGGTCAAGACACTCCGTGGTGCTGGTCGCGCTGAGCGATTGCAGCAGACGCGAACGCAGGCCGTTGCCCGATTGACGACGGGTACGGGTGCTTTCGCCATACGAGAAGAACGCCTCGTACTGGATCGCATCGGTGACGTCGCCGCGAGCGCCGCCCTTGATTTGGAAGATGTCGGTTTCACGAACCGAAAGACGCTCACCAAACTCAACGAAACGACGACCAAGAGTGAGGTCGACTTCGGTGAAGTTCGGATCGGTCGGATCGGTCGCAGCGCGCGCAAGAGCGCAATCGTCCGGGCTCAGGAACGGCTCAATAACGCCTGGCGCGCTGACGGCTGGCGTCGTCATCGTCGCCGGTTGGAACAGCATGGTGTCACGAGCGCAAAGCTGATCGACCAGAGCGTCCGGCAAGAACGGGTTTGAAAGCGGGATCGGCGCGGTCACGCCGAACGTACCCGAAGGCGCGCCGTTCGTTTCAACCGTGCTGTTCACATACATCGCTTCGCCGAAGAACTCGAGCGACGGGCTCACTTCATAGAAGCCCTGCGTGTAAATGCGGTACTGTTCCAGCGGAGTCTGGAAGTAGTTGAACGGGTTGAAGTTGAACGGCGTGAAGCCGGGTTCAACCTGGCCGGTTGCCGGGTTGAGCTGCACGAAGCCCGTGTTGCTTTCGGCGCCTGTGTCAGGATCAACCGAAATGTTGTTAAGAAGGCCGCTTGCACCGCCGCCCGTCGACAGACGGATCGGAGTGGTGGTAGGCGAACCGCCCTGGTTGCCGGTGACCGAGCTGATGTTGAACTCGGAAAAGTCACGCTGGCCCTGACGCAGCGGATCACGGTTAGTGTAACCGATGTTCATCACCACGTTACCGCGACCATCGGCCAGGTTCGCACCCAGAGTAAGGTCAGCGCGGAAGATATTGCCGTCGCCTTCTTCGGTGATGTTATTGAGGACGTTGAGGGTCGCGCCTTCAAAGTCCTGCTTGGTGATGAAGTTGATCACGCCCGAGATCGCGTCCGCACCATAGGTCGAACCCGCACCGCCGGTCAGAACATCCACACGCTCAAGCAGAGCGACGGGGATGATGTCGAGGTTGACTTCCAGCGTCGTGGTCGACGGAATAACGCGCGTACCGTTAAGCAGCGAGATGTTCCGGTTGGAGCCGATACCGCGAAGGTTGATCAGCGTCGAACCGCCGTTGCCGTTGTTGGTATTCGCACCAACGCTGTTCACAACACCCGGGATCGTGCGAAGGACTTCTTCGACACCAGCCGTTTGCTGCAGCGTAAGTTCGGCTTCAGACACAACCGAAACCGGGCTGGAAAGCTCAAGATTCGGGTTGGTGACGCGCGTACCGGTGACGATGATGACATCGCTTTCGGCCTCTTCCGTCTCAGCGTCCTGAGCAAAAGACGGTGTTGCAGCCAGCGCAAGGCCAACCGCAAACGAGCCCGCGCTCAATCGCAATTGTGTGGATTTCTTCATTGGTTTCTTACCCTCATTTTTCGACCTGGCGGAGGACACCGGGCCAATGACACGGTCCAAGGGTGTTCGATCATTCCGATCCCTCTTCCCGTTTCTTTGTGGGGCCATGGTCAGGTCAGGGACCTTTGTCGTGTGAAGCAAAGATCCCCTAGCCAAGGCCTCAGAGGTCGCAATGGACTCTTCCGAAGTCCATGAAAAGTGACGCTCGCCGAAGAATCAAAAATGCGGGATGTGTGTAGTTATGTTGCAACACTAAGACACGAGAGGATTCACCATGCTTGGCGCTGTTTTATAACACTTTATATGATGGTTAATCGCTGACTTCTGAATCGCTGGCGGCCAAGTGTTACTGTTTGGCTATACCGTAATACGGGGCCCCTTCGCGCTTGAAAGTAGGCGCAACTCGCAACCGCATCTCTGGCGGCGCTACGGCTCCACACTCAAGATCACTCACCGCGCTTAACGCGCTTGATTTGCCTTGGTGGCTCCCATAGTTGAGTGGCAAATTGAAATTGGTTTGAGAGAGGATAGAGAGACCATGCCCACCGCCTATATTGTCGACGCCGTCCGCACAGCCGGAGGCCGCCGTGGCGGTCGCCTGGCCGGCGTGCACCCTGTGGACCTACTGGCCAATTCGCTGGATGCCGTGGTGGAGCGCAGCGGCGTCGACCCCAGCGCCATCGACGATGTCGTAACCGGCTGCGTCAGCCAGGCGGGCGAGCAAGCGGGGCAGGTTGGCCGGATGGGCGTGCTGGCGTCCAAATTGCTGCCACAATCGACCCCGGCGGTCTCGATCGATCGCCAGTGCGGCTCTTCGCAGCAGGCGATCCAGTTTGCAGCCCAAGCCGTTATGAGCGGGACGCAGGATGTTGTCATCGCCAGCGGTGTTGAAAGCATGACACGCGTACCGATGGGCTCGAATATGACGCTCCACATGAAAGAGGGTCTCGGCAATTACATGTCCGACGGCGTCAAGGAGAAGTATCCGAACGTACAGTTCAGCCAGTTCATGGGCGCGGAAATGATCGCCAAGAAACACGGCATGGCCAAGGAAGAGCTCGACGAGTTCGCTTACAACAGCCACAAAAAGGCCATCGCGGCGACGAAAGCGGGCGCGTTTGAGAACGAGATTGTTCCGGTCGCCATCGAGACTCCCGAAGGCGACGATATGCACACCGTGGACGAAGGCATCCGCTTTGACGCCAGCTTGGAAGGCATTGCGGGCGTGAAGCTGATCGATCCGCGCGGTATGGTCACGGCGGCTTCGGCAAGCCAGATCTGCGACGGGTCTTCAGCTGTTCTGGTTGTCAGCGAAGAAGCGCTTAAGGCGCACAACCTCACGCCGATGGCGCGCATCCATAATTTGACCGTCACCGCCGGTGATCCGGTCATCATGCTCGAAGAGCCGCTGTTTGCGACCGACAAGGCGCTGGAGCGCGCAGGGATGAAAATCGACGACATCGATCTTTACGAAGTGAACGAAGCCTTCGCGCCTGTTCCGATGGCGTGGCTCAAGCACACCGGCGCGGATCCGGAAAAGCTCAACGAACATGGCGGCGAGATTGCGCTGGGACACGCGCTGGGCGCAAGCGGCACCAAGCTGATGGCGACGCTGGTCCACGGCCTTAAGCGTCACGGCAAGAAATACGGTCTTCAAACGATGTGCGAGGGCGGCGGTGTCGCCAACGTCACAATCGTTGAAAGTCTCTAAAACCCCGAATTCAATTGGAAGAGGAATAATCATGGAAGTTTCAGCCAACACCCCCGCCGTGGTCACCGGCGGCGCTTCAGGTCTCGGCGCCGCAACCGTTCGCGCGCTGGCCGCTAAGGGCGCGAAAGTCGCCATCTTCGACATGAACGAAGAAAAGGGCGAAGCGGTCGCTGCCGAAGTCGGCGGCGTGTTCTGCAAGGTCAACGTGACCAGCGACGAAGACGTTGCAGCCGGTTTCGCCAAAGCGCGCGAAGCACATGGGCAAGAGCGTATCCTGGTGAACTGCGCCGGAATCGGCAACGCGATGAAAACCGCCAGCCGCGTGCGTGACGACAATGGCGGTCTGACGGGCGAGACGAAGCACTTCCCGTTGTCGGCTTTCGACTTTGTCATTCAGGTGAACCTTGTCGGCACCTTCCGCTGCATCGCCCAGTCGGCCGCCGGCATGCTTAAGGTGGATCCGCTGTCTGAAGACGGGGATCGCGGCGCAATTGTCAACACCGCATCGGTGGCGGCGGAAGACGGCCAGATGGGCCAAGCGGCGTACTCGGCCTCCAAGGGCGGCGTTGTCGGCATGACCTTGCCGATCGCGCGCGACCTGATGAGCGAGGGCATCCGCGTCAACACCATCCTGCCCGGCATCTTTGAAACCCCGCTGATGAACGCGGCCCCGCAAAAGGTGAAGGACGCGCTGGCCGCGTCTGTGCCTTTCCCCAAGCGTCTGGGTCTGCCCGACGAATACGCCCGCCTTGCCATGACCATGATCGAGTGCGGCTACTTCAACGGCGAAGATGTGCGGCTTGACGGCGCGATCCGGATGGCTCCGCGTTAAGGCTCAGGCTTCTTGAACTGGAAAACCCCCGCCGCGCACTTCGCGCGGCGGGGGTTTTCTTTTGCGTATAACGCTTTAGGGTACCGGTTGGGTCTTACGTTTCTGGGGGAAGCGGCCTTTGACCTTGTCCAATTGCCATACACAGCCATTGCACGGCGATCAGGGTGATCGCTCATGACCTACGACACGCCGCAAATCGCGGTTGCGCGCGTTGGAGTGGGCCATTTACCCTCGCTCGTTGAACGCAAATGGGCGCGGTTCCTTGCTGCGATGATCCTCTATTTCACGCAAGGCGTTCCAATCGGGCTTGGGCTGATCGCCATTCCCGCCTGGCTCGCGGCCAACGGAGCGACCCCCATTCAAGTGGGTGCTTTCGTCGGCACGTCGTTTTTGCCGTGGTCACTCAAATTGGTGAATGGCCTCATCATGGATCGGTTTGCGTTCAAGCCGATGGGGCGGCGGCGTGGTTGGATCATTGTGGCGCAGGGCTTGATGGCGCTCACCTTGATTACGCTCGCGTTGATCGCGCCCGGGCCACAGGATATCGCTCTGCTGACCGCGTGCATATTCACGCTCAACGTGTGCGCTACGTTTAACGATGTCGCCACTGATGGCATGGTGGTTGATATCGTGCCTGAGGAAGAGCGCCCGCTGCTGAACAGTCTGATGTTTGCCTCGCAAGGGGTCGGATTTGCCACTGTGGGCTTTCTCGCCGGTGTCCTTCTGGCGGATGGATCGATCCGCACCGCCGCTTTGATTTTCGGCCTGTTTGTGGCGCTGGCATCCACCTTTGTAGCGCTTTTTCGGGAGCGTCCGGGTGAACGGCTTCTGCCCTGGACTAAGGGCGAAGCCTCGCGCGAATGCCTTGAACGCCAGCAGGAGGCAATCTGGCCGATCCTGAAGGGCGTGGCGAGCGGGACGTTCAAGCGCTTGACGCTGCTGTTCCTCGTAGCCGTCGCTCTGGCGATGGGATCGGGGGCGTTTATCGATGCGGTCGCTTCCACCCTGGCGGTGCAGCAACTGGGCTGGGCGAGCGAGGAATACAGCAGCTTTGCAAGCGGTGTCAGCCTGTCCTTTTCATTCGTCGCGGTGGCGGTTGCGGCGCCAGCGGTGAAAGTCTTTGGTCTGCGAAACGCGCTGATCGGTGTGTTCGGCCTCCACCTGACGATGGGGCTGCTCGCGGCGGTGACTTATCCCACTTGGGAAAGCGACCTCTGGTTCATGGGCATTTTTTGCGTGCAGTATCTCGCGCACATCCTCACGCTGACTCTTGCCTGCGTCTGGTTCATGAAATTGAGCGATCCCGCTGTCGCGGCCAGCCAGTTTGCGTTGTTCAACGCGGCGCCCACATTGGTGCGTTCGTTTTACGCAGGCAATTCAGGCTTTGTGATCGAATGGGGCGGGTATCAGGCGGTCTATTACGCGATTGCGGGTCTGGCGGCGCTTGGGATTGTTGCCCTGCTTTTCTCGCGTGTGAAGAACACACACGAAGCGGACTAGCCCCCCTTCACGCCGCCTCCACTGCGCGCGCTTCGATCGCCTCGGCCATCTTCTCGCGATAACCCGCCGCGCGCTCAAAGCGCAGCGTTTTGAGCGCCATCGCCTCCAGGCGCAGAAGGTGGGTGCTGTCCGGAAAGCGTATGCGTCCGGCCGCGCACAGCGCCACGATACGCGCCGGTTCGTCTTGTCCAGCCAGAGTGACGAGCGCTTCGGTTAGCTGTTCCAAGGTGAAATCCTTGGGCAGATCATCGGAGGGCAGATGCGCGTCTTTCGAAGCCTGATGGAAGGATGCAACATCGTACATATGCGTGATTGCCTGCTCTAGCCGAGGGTCGCGCAGGGTTTCGAGGAACGCGATGTGCAGCGGGTGAGCGGGATCGCCAATATTCTTGACTGGAAAATCGATCGACAGGTGCCCGCCAGTGTTCTGCATCATGTACAGCCTCATGGAATCCGCACCCAGCTCGTCCGCGTAATCAATCAGCGCAGGGATCTCGTGGAAATTGTCCATCTGGATCGTCGCGTTCAGGTGAAACTCGCTGAACGTTCCCTCGCGGCGCTTTTCGGCAAGGAATTCAAGGTTGGGGGCAAGACGCTCCCACTTTCCGGGGCGACGGACATATTCGTACACCCACGGCGTGCAGGCATCGATCGAGACATCGACCAGAGGTTTGTACTTGGCCAGCCCCTCGTATTCGGCCCAGCGTTTCGGGCCCATCAACAGCGCGTTGGTGTGGATGTTGAGGCTCGCGTTCGTGTCGTGATCCGCCAGGTAACGCAGGATGGATCGATAGTGCTGGCTGGACCACGCATCGCCCTGACCTGAGACCGAGACGGTGATCTTGTCGCCGCTGCCCAGCAGGGGGAAGAACACCTGGCGCTCGATTTTCTCAAATCGGCGTTCCTGTTCCTCGTTCGAGACGATCATGCCGTCGCGGCATGAGGGGCAGGCCAGATTGCAGGTGATGTCGTGCGCGAGGAAAAGCCAGCTGGGCGAGGTGTCTAGCTCGGTCATCTCCTCGTCGATGATCCGGCGCAGCGTGGGGTCTTCCACCTCATCGCGAAGCGGCAGCGTGTCATCGGTGATGAGGGTGCAGCGCTGCTTATTGCAATAGCGGAAAGAGCCATCAAGGATGCTGGCGCGCATCTCCTGCGCGTCGCGGCTGTTCCAGATTTCGTCCGCTGTTTGGCGCTCCAGATGGCCAAGACGTTTGTCGGTCCAGATCGAACAGCATGGCGCAGCCTTGCCATCGACCAGCGTTTCAAACTTGGTGAAAGGCGCCGCGCAAAATCGCTGAGATAGGTCCGCGCTCTTGTTTGCGTCACCCAGCCGCGAGACGAAGAACTGCGCGCCATTGACTTGCGTGAGAGCGTCGCCCTGCGCTTCAATCTGCCGCAAGGCTTCAAGCGTGAGCGCGGTGTTGCCTGAACCCGCGATCAGAAGGCACAGCGCCAGATTGCGAATGCGCGCGTCGGCAAAGCCCAGATTGCCCCATCCTGCGCGCAGCTGTTCGATGAGAAATGCGCCGGTGTCGCCCGCGCCCATTTCGGACAGCCAGTGCCAGCAATCGGGATGGTCCAGCCCATCGTCTAGCGCCTGCAACCGCGCCTCGATCTCTACCAAGACAGCAGCCTTTGCCTCCAGTTCCGCCTCTTCGATGGGGTGCGTTGGTTTCAGGGCGGCCTCGTCGGCGACGGGCGGATGGATAGGGGCGGTCATGCAGGGGCTCCTTTAAGGGGGTGGCCCGTGTTTATTTTGAAGGTGGTTAAGGGCGTCGTCGATCTGGCTCTGGGGTAAGCGCGTAGGGACCGTCACAGGGCGCGAGCTTGGCCAGCAGTCCTGTTTTGCGAAAAGCTCACTTGAACCCGCGCGGCCCCATGCGCACAGTGCGCGCCAACAAGGAGAGGACATTCATGAGCGATTACACCCAGATTCTGGTCGACAAGGCCGATGGCATCGCCACGATCACACTGAACCGCCCCGAAAAGATGAACGCCTACACCGGCACGATGGGCGCCGAGATCATGGCGGCGATGGACGATATCGACGCCGATGATGATGTGCGCGCGGTGATCTTCACGGGCGCGGGCGAGCGCGCCTTTTGCGCTGGCGCGGATCTGACCCCAGAAGGGGGAGGGCGCGTTTTTTCCAGCGGGGATGAGGTGGAAACGCTGTCGGACGAGCGCGTGCGCGATGGTGGTGGTTTGCTGACCTTGCGCCTGTTTGAGAGCAAAAAACCCTTGATCAGCGCGTGCAACGGCGTCGCGGTGGGCGTGGGTTCCACCATGCAGTTGGCGATGGATATCCGGCTGGCCAGCGAAACCGCGCGCTATGGCTTTGTGTTTGCCCGCCGCGGGATTGTACCCGAAGCCGCCTCAAGCTGGTTCCTGCCGCGTATCGTTGGCATCAGCCAAGCGCTTGAATGGTGCTATTCCGGACGGGTCTTCGACGCTGAGGAAGCGCACAAAGGAGGCCTTGTGCGGTCGGTCCATGCGCCTGACGATCTGATGGCCGAAGCGCGCTCGATTGCGGCGGAGATTGCGCTGAACACCTCGGCGGTGTCCGTTGCCATGACGCGGGCGATGATGTGGCGCTTGATGAGCGCGGATCATCCCATGGAAGCCCACAGGATCGACAGCCGCGCGATCTATCGCTTGTCGCGCGGGGCGGACGCGCAAGAGGGGATCGCCAGTTTCCTCGAAAAGCGCGCGCCCGAATATCCCGGAAAGGTCAGCGAGGACATGCCCGACTTCTACCCCTGGTGGGAAGCGCGCGCTTACGAATAAAAGCGCACGCCATGGGGCGATGACGACTTGAACTTTGAGATGGTTTCATTAGTAACCAGTTTCATGAGCAAGACGCTGGAAGCCCCAAAACCTGCCACACGCGCCAAACCTCAGCCTGAAAAGGCGAAGGCTCGGGTCAAGAGTGCAAAAGCCAAAGCGGGCCAACTCGCTCAGTTTTTGCCCTATCAGCTTTCCGTCGCCTCAAATGCGGTCAGTGATCTGATCGCGGATCGGTATCGTGAGCGCTTTGGCCTCAAGATCCTTGAATGGCGCGTTATGGCCGTGCTGGGCGACAATTCGGGCGACACCGCCAACGCCGCGCTGACGCAGCGCGCGCTGACCGAAGCGATCAAGACCGACAAGGTTGCGATTAATCGCGCGTGCAAGGCGTTGGAGGGGCGGGGCCTGATCGCGCGTGTGCCCAACGCCACCGATGGCCGCTCGCACCTGATGGTGCTGACCGATGAGGGGCGCGCGATCCACGCCGAAGTCTTGCCCATAGCGCTTAAGACCGAGGCCGAACTGCTCGCCGATTTCACCAAGGCGGAACAGGATCAGTTGCGCGCGATGCTGGAACGCTTGCGCCACAAAGTTGACGCTGTCGCCTAGGCTTCTAAAGCCGCGCCACATTCCACATCCGATAAGCAAAGAAGCCCGCAAAGAAGAAAACCCCTTTGCGAGCCGCTATCTGACCGGGCGCTCTCCTCGCCCGTGTCCTTAGGCAGTGGCGCTATTTGATCAGCGCGTCGTTGATCGAACAGGCCGCCGGGCCAAGAATAACGATGAACAGCACCGGCAGAATGAACAGGATCAGCGGAACGGTCATAATCGCGGGCAGACGCGCGGCTTTCTCTTCCGCGCGCATCATGCGCTCGTTCCGGAATTCCGCCGACAGCACGCGCAGCGCGGACGCCAGCGGCGTACCGTAACGCTCGGTCTGGACCATGGTGGTCACCACGCCCTTCACCGCTTCCAGATCGACGCGATAGGCAAGGTTATCAAAGGCTAGCTTGCGTTCCGCGAGGAACGACAGCTCAATCGCTGTAAGCGCGAATTCGTCGCCCAGTTCGGGGTACGCCCGGCCCAGTTCCTTCGCGACACGGTTGAACGCGGCGTCAACCGTGAGACCGGCTTCAGCGCAGATGACCAACAGGTCGAGCGCGTCGGGCAGGCCTTTTTGGATTTCCAGCGTCCGCTTGCTCGCTTTGTTCGAAAGATAAAGCTCGGGCCCCTTGTAGCCCAGGAACAGCATCGCGCTGACCGCGCCAAGACGTGTCATCGGACCCCAATCGGGGAAGTAGTCAATGACATAAACGACCAGAAAACCCAGCAGGCCCAGCACGATCGGACCGATCGCGCGCAGACCGATGATGATTACGGCCAGTTCCTTGTTGCGATAGCCAGCGTGCGCCAGCTTTTGCTGCACATCTTCGACCTGGCTCTGCTGCAGGACGTTGAGTTTGCCGAGCCTGTCTTTAACCGCGTCGGTCGTGTCCGATTTGCGTACAAGGCTGGCGCGCTTTTTGGAGCCAGAGGTAACAATACCGGCTTTGAGTTCCTCGCGCCGCTCGTTCAGCGCTTTGACGCGCTTGGCCATCGGATCCTTGATCGTCAGCGCGGTGTAGATCGCAAACATGGTGGCCAAGGCGGCAAAACCAGCCAGGATCGAGCCGACGACCACGACATCAAAGCCAAGAAGACGCGGACTTTGCGGTTGATTGATAATCGCCAGCAGGGCCGAGACTACGGCGCCATCCATAGGCGCGGAGGCGAAGCTGAGGGGAAGGTTGTGCATCATAATGTGTCCCAAATCCCCATTAGATCTCGAAGCTGACCATCTTGGCCATGATGAAGGCGCCAATGCTCATCCAGACAAGGCCGCCCAGACCCACGACAATCAGACGATCATCGGAAAAGAACGAACCCAGATAGCTCGGGTTGATCCAGTAGATCAGGCCGAACACGATGAAGGGCAGCGAGCCAACGATGTAGGCTGACGCTTTGGATTCCGAACTCATCGCCCGGATCTTGAGCTTCATCTGCGCCCGTTTGCGCAACACATCGGCAAGGTTCGACAGCGTCTCGGCAAGGTTACCACCGGTCTCGCGCTGAATAGCCAGAGTGATGCAGAAGAAGTTAAACTCGGGAATGCCCAGACGATCAGCGGTCTCCTGGAGGGAATCCTCCATCGTTTTACCGATCTTGATCCGCTCAACGATGCCTTTGAACTCAATGCCCACCGCGCCGGGCACTTCGGTCGCAACAACCGACAGCGTTTCGGTTACCGGCAAGCCAGAGCGCAAGCCGCGGACCAGCAGTTCGATAGCGTCGGGAAACTTCGAGTTGAATTCAGCCGTGCGCCCGCTGATCATGAAGTTGATTACAAGGTGGGGAAGGCCCGCGCCAATCAACAATCCGATGCCGAGCGAAAGCAGAAAGGCGCCCGATTGCAAGAACATCAAAACCGCTACACCGATGGCCAAGCCGATCGAGGCGTAGATGTACTGCGAAACGGTAAAGCCCCGCCCGGTGCGATCTAGACGCATGGCCAGCGCGTCAAGCTGCGAGTCTGAGCCCGCGACCTTGTACGTCTTGGGTTTGCGCGCGGCGATGGCTTTCTTGAACTGCGATTCAACCTTCGCGTCGGTGCTGTCCGAGTGCCGATAGCGAAGCGCCTGCATACGGCGCTTTTGCGCGGACGCCACGCCGGAATTGGCCACTATGGAATAGCCGCCAACAAGCGCGCCGAACACGATGACAGTGACAAGCAAAATCTGGAATATGTCGGCCATTGTGTGTCCCGCTTAGTTCTTCTGCATCTATCGAAATCAGGCTTGAGAGAGCGCAGCCAAGGAAAGGCTGCGATCCCTCAAACGCTTATTCCGACGGAGCCTCTTCCTTGTCTTTCTTCGACAGCAGGTTCTTGAAGTCGAAGCCGCCAAGCAGCGATTTCTTC
>ERZ1740070.627-NODE-627-length-23594-cov-7.570373_pt1 | contig 23594 bp, 17 predicted proteins | sample MGYA00581734_ERZ1740070 | MGnify/ENA primary metagenome ERZ1740070 (study PRJEB43018, sample SAMN04849744) | marine metagenome | isolation source: floating plastic debris | place: Pacific Ocean | collected 2008-09-01 | study: EMG produced TPA metagenomics assembly...
ATGCTGTCATTCAGCTTGGTGCCAAACACGTTCTCGCTGCTGATGAGCGTGTCCTGCAAGCCTCCGAGACCACCCATGCCCGAGGCAAGGTTCACGACAGCGCCGGTAAAGACCGAGGCCACCAACTCTCCTTCGGGTCCATCGGCCGAGGCAAAGCGGTAGTCCACCGTGTCAACGCCATCACCACCATCAACCGTATCGTTGCCGAGACCCGCGTGGAGGGTGTCGTTGCCGCCCTGACCCAAAAGGCGGTCGTTGCCCGTGCCTCCATAGATGCGATCATCGCCACCGCCTGCTTCAACTGTATCGGCACCCTGCAACGCGCTGATCTGCTCTGAGCGGGCGCTGCCGGTGATACTGTCGCCGAAATCGGTCGTGACGAGCGCCTCGATCCCTGTAATCGACGTCAGGTCGAGGCTTGCGCCGTTGCTCGAACTTCCGGTGGAAGACGCTGACCCGCTGCCCGCGAGACTGACGGTAACATTTGATGAGACACTTGGGTTCAGGATCAGCGTGTCGAACCCGTCGCCGCCCGCAAGTGCACCATCCATTCGTTTGATCAGGAACGTGTCATTACCTTCGTTGCCCTGCACCTCCTGCTCGGAACTTGAATTGACCTCGATCCGATCATCGCCTTCACCGCCAAATGCTGACCCGCCATCATCAAGAATGATGGTGTCGTTGCCCTCATCCCCATAAAATGTTGGACTTTGTGTCCCGACACCGTTTGCCGAACGTAGGAAATCGTCGCCGAGGCCACCGCGGATCACGCCGTCATTGCCAGTGCCCCAGACGACGTAGTCATCATTGTCGCCAAGCAGGTATTGCTCGACACCATCGACGTTGAAGCGTTCCCCACGCAGGTTGGCCGGGTTCGAATTTTGCGCACTCGGCGCGTTTGCTGCGTCATCTTCGTCGATCAAACGCACCCCAACGCGGCCTGAGACGTCCGTGATCAAGACCAGCTTCAGGTCACCAAGCTGGCGCAAATCAAGCGTGTCAAAGCCTGCGTCCCCTTCGAACCCACCGCCGACGCGACCACCGTCGCTGTTGCGCACAGCAAGCATTGTGTCGTCGCCATCGCCGCCGTTGATCTGGCTTGCCCCAAGCGAGCGCAGCGTATCGTCACCACCGCCGCCACTGATCGTCACGGGCTCGGGGCCTTGGTCAGTGCCGAAAATCAGATCATCAGAATCCGAGCCGATAAAGTGTTCGATGTTTCGGGCGACATCTGTGGCGATCACCCGCCCGTTGGCATCCAGCCTGTCGATTTGACCAAGCTCCGTACGGATGACGACTGGACCTGTGGATTCAGCATCCGCCATCGCCGAATTGAGCATCGACGTGTAGGTCACATTGCCCGACAAGAATTCCCGAATCTCGGTCAGGCCGGTTGCGTAACTAAGCACATCACGGCCTGCTTCGCCGTCGTAAAGCTCGGACTCGCCATTGTCTGAGGTATTCAGCGCACCAAGAAAGTCGTTGTCGTCCCCGCCACGCAGCGTGTCCTGACCGGCGCCGCCCCAAAGAACATCACGACCCTCATTGCCGTAAATCGCGTCGTTGCCACCGCGACCCGTGAGCATATCGCGCCCGTCACTTGTGAACAGCACGTTGTCGCTGTCGTTGCCGCGAAGTTGAACGTCACCGCCGTGTTGGGTGATCACGTTTTCAACATCGAAAAGCTCGGTTGCGCCACCGCGTACAAACGCCGTGCCTTCAGCGAGGTCGATGCGGTCGGCTGAGTTGAACCCAAGATCGAAGATCTGGAACGTGTCATTGCCAGGACCACCGTCCAGCGCGTCTTCCCCGCCACGGGGGACTAGCAGGTCGTTGCCCGCGCCACCAAAGATAAAGTCTTTGCCGTTCGTGCCTTGAATTCGGTCGTCCCCGCCAAGGCCATAGACGACATTCATGTTGTCGAACGTCTTGCCATTGAGCGTCAGGCCACTGACCAGCGTTCCGCCGGGATTAAGGAAGATCAGCTCGCCTTCGTCCGATGTTCGTTCCCCCGGAGGCCCGTTCGCGTCCAGCACAGACTGCCCGACAACGGCGTTCTCGAACTGCTCTTTGGTGAATGTCTCGGTCCCGAAGTCGAAGAATTCGACATTCCGAACGATCTCGGTCCCTTCGTTGAAGCCGTGGGCACCGACATTCGTATGCGTGAAAATCAGCGTGATCTCTGAACCGGGATCCTCGCTGAAACCTTCGCGCGTAAAGTCGTATTCCGCCAATTCCCCGGCAAAGACTAGGCGGTCTATCCCGTCACCACCGTCAATCGTGTCAGCCCCCGAACTGGCCACGATAATGTCGTTGCCCGCATTCGCACGCACGTCGTCATCGCCGCCCGAGGGATCAATCGCCTCGCTCCCGCCAGTGCCATAGACGATGGTCCCTGCAAGGCTTTCTATCCGCAGCGGGATACCGTCAATAAGCGCAAGCGCGCTGTCTTGCACGGTGTCGAATGTCTGTTCAAACTTGTCAAAGACATCAAGCGACAAGTCCGCGAAGTTGGGTAATTCGAAGAAGTTGACCTCAAGCGTGTCGAGCAGCCCTTCAAGTTCAGTCGCGATGGATAGGAAACCGTCGAACAGATCCACATCCGGGAAGAGCGGCTCAAGCTGCGCAGCCAGAATGTCGAACAATTCGTTGATGCCTAGTTCTTCGGAAAGGAAATCCACCACGGGCTGCACCAGCAGATCGAACACAAATTGCGCGGCATCAAAGAGTGGTTGCAGAGGAGCGAGCACGGAATTGACGATTTCCAGCACGTCTCCCAGACCGGAAAATAGATCATCAAACTCGAAAAGGTCCCCGAAGATCGCGGACAACTGCGAAAAGTCTGCAACGTCGAACGCGTTGATCAACTGGTTCAACAACGCCTTGGACGTGTCGTAGGCGTCGAACACGCCCTGCGCAGTGCCGCTCAATCCGTTCGCCGGCGCAACAAAGTCGTCCACTTCTGTGAAAAGCCCCGCAAAGTCCTGGGACCCCGGGCGCGACGTGCCCGCGTTCGGGTTTAATTGCGGGATACCGTTCGGGGTTGAGACCTGGTTAAAGGCAAACACGATCTCATCGATCCCTGTCAAAACATGGTCCAACGTTTCATCCGCGTTTGCGACGGCGGGCACGATCACGTTCTCTAGCGCGCGTTCGGCCTGTACGAATTTCTGGAGCAGTGGTTCGAGTTTCTGCGCGCGGTCGGTCGCATCCTTGATCTGCACAACGCGCGGTTGGATGAGATCAAGCACATCCTTGACAGCCTTCGACGGCCCACTCAAGGGCGCCACGTTCTCGGACAGGGCAAGCACGGTCCGACCAGACGCCAGCGCCGCGTCCAGAGGCTTTAGGATCTTGCGAAAGATTAGATAGTTTTGCGCGACTTGAGCCGCACCATCGAGCGACTGTTGAAGGCCCTCAAGATCATCGCGAACAGTCTGCAGGCGATTGGTGGTTGTGGTCAGATTGTCCTGAAAATCGACAAGCTCGGGTCCAGCGCTCATAATGAAATACCTTTGAAATTGGTGAGCACTCGCTCACACACAGACGACACGTTAACTGACGCAGCGGCATCCGCATATCCGGTAATGACCCCAGTTTTGGTGATAGCCTAAAAATTGGGGGATGGCGCGAGTGTTCCAACAGAGAAAACCTGTTTGATCTGACGGTAAGCAATGAACCAAAATCATTCTGTGCGTGACAGTTTTCCTCAGCGAAGTAGCCAAGGAAAGGACCGACAGTTTCCTCATCAGCTTCGTCCCGTGCGGTTCGACCGTTTTGGCGCCAATGCTCAGTTTGCTCGCAAGCAATTTCTGCTTGGTAAGGTCTTTTGCGTCTTCAGTAGGAGAGCTGCAGACGGAGACCGCACATTTGTAGCCGCAAAAGTACGGCGAGCCCAACTCATATTGGGTTCGGGTCATCTGATTTCAGGACAACGCCACGCACACCGCTTCGATCAAACTAATGAACAGGCTGGCCGACCGTTGCCCGGAAAGGATCGTAAAGAGTGTCTTCAGTAAACTGAATTTCACCTCTAGAAAAACTTGCGCCCGGCATATTGATGTTCAGCCATTTTGTATTTGACTTCGAGACGTGGGATCAAAATCGTTCGACTTCGAAAATGCAACGGCAGCTTTGTCTGCGTCGAGTTGGTCCGACTGAGCAACGGCGAAAGATCTGTTTCGTACCCGAAGGAGTCGGCGACAGTGAACAACCGGTTGTCGACACGCACTGAAACAGTGTAGGTCTCTCAGGAACTAGCGATAGGATGCTGCGCCAACAACCGCCGCGTGAGCAAAAGGCAGCTTGGTACGCTAAATTGCCGATCACACTCAGCTTATTGACCAATCACTGTAAGCATTGAAGCGGCAATGGAACGCTCAGTGCCTGCGCGTGAACAAGTCGGAGGTGCAACGCATCGATGACGCGCCACGACAAGACAACGTTATGCAGCTTCGCGCTCAAATGACAAACGCCCGCCTTGGCATGCAAAACTGGGGTGATACTCGTCACACTCACCACACGACAGCCAGGTCTTGCAGCCCGGAAAATGCAGGGTCTTTGGTTATTAGTGACACGTTCAGGTGAAGTGCGGTCGCGCCGAGCAACCTGTCAAACGGGTCGCGGTGGGGCCAATCGAGTTGTCCTGCCAAGACTCCAATATCGCCATTCAGAGGTGCTTCGACGCCGCTTTGCTGTGCCAATGTCTCAACCAGACTGGTCACAAACGGCTCCATCTGGGGCCATTTCCCCAAATGCGTCTTTTGAGAGATCTCAAAGAAACTGACAGGGCTGACCAGAACGGCCTCGGCTTCGTCCAAGGCGCGCAACGCGGTTTTCGACAGGTTTTCAGTTTGGTTGAATGACCACGCCCAGACATGGGTGTCCAAAAGGATCGCGGTCATCCCCCTTCCCACAAACGAAGCTCTTCCTCGGACATCGGTTCGAGAAAATCGGGCGTTTCCCCAAACTGGCCTTCATGCGTGCCCAGCTTGAATTTCTTTTTCTTCACCGGCACCAGCTTGACCACCGGTTCAGACCCGCGCGCGATGATGACCTCTTCGCCCGCAAGCGCAGCTTCGATGAGTTTCGACAGTTGGGTCTTGGCGGCGTGAACGTTGTACTGCATGGTGCACCTCCTGCTTAGCTAACTTAGCTAAGCAGGAGGGCTTTTTCAACGTTGGCCTTACTTCTGGTCAGCGCGCTTGAACGCACCCTGCACCACACGGTCCATGACCATGGCAAGGAAGAGGATCGCAAAACCACCCAGCAGACCCGGCCCCTTGGCCGCGAACTGTAGCGCTTCGAGGATCTCTTGTCCCAGGCCGCCGCCACCGATGAGCGAGATGATCACAACCATCGACAGACACATCAGGATCGTCTGGTTCACACCCGTCATGATCGACGGCAAGGCAAGCGGGATTTCCACATCCTTCAGGAGCTGCCATTTCGAGGCACCAAAGGCGACAGCGGCTTCCTTGATGCTTTCGGGCACCCCTTTCATGCCCAAAGCCGTCAAGCGGATCACTGGCGGCATGCCAAAGATGATCGTGGCCAGAATACCAGGTGGGTTGCCCGTTCCAAAGAAGGCGATGATCGGGATCAAGTAAACGAACGCTGGTAGCGTCTGCATCAGGTCAAGCACCGGCTCGGCCATGCGGTAAGCGCGTTGCGATTTGCCGAACCAGATGCCCAGAGGAATACCGATAACCACGCAGAGCAGCACTGCGGCACCCACAAGCGCAACCGTCTCCATTGCCAGCGACCAGTAGCCGAGCAAAGCCGTGTAGGCCATCGCCGCCACCGTAAAGATCGCCACGCGCGGACCAGCGGCCCGGTACGCCGTTACCGCGATAACCAGCATAACCACAGGCCAGGGCGAGCCGTTCAGTGCCAGTGTCAGACCGTCCAGAACCGTGCGAACACCTGCAACGATCCCGTCAAACACATCGCCACCTGCAGTCGCAGCCGCATCGATGCGCACCTCCATCCAAGACGCAACAGCACCAAAGAGCGTGCCGCCCCCTTCGCCAAGCACCATCTCGGACACTTCGCGTTCCGGGAATTCATTGAGCAACGCCAAAGAATTGCTGACCGTGAACTTGTAGATGATCAGCGGAGCAATTGCTGCCGTGAGCACAGCCCCCAAAATTGTGTTGTTGCGCGACTGGCCGCTTTCCGTGCTGGTCGGGTCAATCCGCCAGCGCGAGTACTGCTTTTCGTACACGACATTGCCGTAAATACCCTGCGCCAGCTTGAAGATCACAAGCAGGATCAGGCCAGTCATCAGAATGCCAAACCCTTCCGCTTGCGCCGCTTCGGCACGCTCAAGGTTCTGTTGGATCGCGCGTTCCATGTTGCCCGCAAGCGTTTCAAAGCGTTGCGCATCTTCCTCAGTTGCCGCAGCCGCAGCTTGATCCAGACGCTCTTGCATCCGCTCTTGCTGTTGGGCGGCGCGTTCAAGAAACTCAGCGCCCAGATTGCCCCAAAGGCCGCGTCCGATCTGCACCCACGCAATAATCTCAAGGATCAGAAATCCCCAGAACATCCCCCAGATTGCCCGCGACGAGGCCCAGAGCGGGCCAAGAAGCGCGGCCCACATGTTGAACGTCTTGGGAATGAACCCGGTATTGTCGTGGATCTTGTGAAAGGCATCGACATAATAGTCGCCGTTTGGCCCTGCGAATTCACGGATGGAGTTGTCCAGTGCCTCGTGATCAACCTCGATATCCGAGGCGGCGGTGACCTTTAGTTCTGTGGTTGCGTCACTCATCTTTGCCCCCTTGAATGCCGCGAAGCAGGCGCGGTTTTGTTACGATGCCAATGTCAGTGCCGTCTTGTGTGATCACCACGGGAAGTTCAGTGCCAACCGCCAAGTCGATCAGCTGATCCAGGTCAGAGGCTTCATCCGCGCGCGGCGCACCGTCTAGAGACCCGCTATGCTTTTCCATGGGCTCCATGATCGAATGCGCTTTGACCAGCTTGAGCTTGGAAATGCCCTGCACAAACTCGCGCACGTAATCGTCTGCCGGGTTCATCACGATGTCCTCCGGAGTGCCGATTTGCACAATCACACCGTCTTTCATGATCGCAATGCGGTGCCCGATGCGGATCGCCTCATCCAGGTCGTGCGTGATAAAGAGCGTTGTCTTCTTAAGCTGCGCCACAAGCGCCTTAAACTGGTCTTGAAGCTGCAAACGGATTAGGGGGTCAAGCGCCGAGAACGGTTCGTCCATCAGCAGGATCTCGGGATCCGATGCCAAAGCGCGCGCGATACCCACACGCTGCTGCATCCCACCCGATAGTTCGCGCGGCAAGCGGTCTTCGTAGCCTGTTAAGTCCACCAATCCCAAAGCGTGGTTCGAAATCGCCCATCGCTTGGATTTTGAGATCTTCCGAATTTCAAGCGGATACGCCACGTTGTCCTGCACCGAACGATGCGGCAACAATGCCATGTGCTGGAACACCATCCCGATCTGTTGCGCACGAATGCGACGCAGTTCGTTGGCGGAAATGGCCGATACGTCTTTGCCCAGAATTTCAATCTTGCCCGCCGTTGGTTCAATCAATCGGTTGACGTGACGCACAAGCGTCGACTTGCCAGACCCGGACAGGCCCATGATGCAGAAAATCTCACCGCGTGAGACTTCAAAACTGGCGTCTTGCACGCCCACCACGCAGCCGTACTTTTCAAGCACTTGCGGTTTGGTCAGGCCTTCGCTCAGCACGGCCTTCATGGCCTCATCGCTGCGTTCCCCAAAGATCTTCCAAACATTTTCGAGTTTGACGACGGGTTCGTCCATGGGCTTCTCCCTTTGAAACCTAGGCTCTTATCGCTCCGCCTTATCAGTGCGGCGGATATGAAAAGGGCCGCTGCTTTGTGGCAGCGGCCCTATTGGTCAGTGGCTTAGTTGGTCAGCCATTGGATGACTGTGTCTTCGTTGGCGGCAACCCACTCTGCGGCAAAATCTGCCGCCTCTTGGCCGTCAACCGCCAGCGCTTTACCCATCGCGCTCAGCGCTTCGCCGGACATTTGGTAGTTCTGGAACAAGGATGCGACCTCTGGGTAGCTCTCTTCCAGCTCTTTGGCGTAGTGCAGGTGCAGCGTGGCACCATTCCATGCAGTGGACGCTTCCGACTTTTCGAGCCAGTCCGGATCGTCTGTCGGCTGAACAATGGTCCATGTGGACGGATCATGCGCAGGCTCTTCCAGAACGTGCAGGTCCTGCGTCACAAAGATGTAGTGCGGGCTGTAGCAGAAGCCGATCCATGGCTCACCCGCCGTCGCCGCGTTGGCGAGGTTCGCGTAAGCGATGGTTTCTTCGTACTCGGTGAGTTCGAACATCTGGTCATAGCCGTAGGACTTCGCGCGGATCTTTTCGATCACGGTCGAGGCCCAGCCCGGAGCACCGATCCAGACTTCTGGTGTGCCGTTGCCGTCTGTGTCGAAGATCGCGATCTTGTCCGGGTCGCTCAGGTCGTCGATGGACTTGATGTCGTACTCTTCCGCAATCGCTGTGGGCACGCACATACCCTGCGACGCCTGCACAGGGTTTTCGTTCATCACAACGCTGCCGTTTTCTTTGACATACGTGTCGTGCAGGTTCTGCTGGTTTGGCATCCAAACCTCAGGGTGTGCATGCATCGAACCTGAATCCATCGCCTCAAAGACGATTGGGTTTGTGCCGTTCTGAAGCTCAACCTCAAGGCCGAGGTTCTCTTCGATCACAACCTTCAGGATGTTGGCTGTTGCGTTCACAGACGCCCAGTTCGGTACGCCGATGACCACGTCAGCGGCTTGCGCCGATCCCGCAGCACCAACAGCGACAATCGCGGACGTTACCAGCGCTTTTGCTTTGGTCAGTTTCATTGAAGTATCCTTTCCCTATTGGACTTCGTTCTTATTGTTCTCAGAGAGACGATGCTTTTTGCAAATATATGTCCCCCTCAGTGTAGCCGGATGACGGATCATCCGATTTCGAAAACGCTACGGCTGCACTAACCAGCACATCCAATGCGTCAAACACAGGTACCTTAACGGTAATTTCGCGGGCCAAAAGTGAAAACTCCGTACAGCAGATGCAAATAACATCTGCGCCATCGTCCACCATCTGCCCGCCGACATCATTCAAGGTATGTGCCGCGAATTCTGACGGGCCTTGCGCCTTGATCGCGCGGATGGTGGCCAAAACGCGGCCAGGCTCTTTGGCGTAAACGGGTTGCAATCCCGCAGCCGTCAGCGCGTCCTCAAACACGCCAACCTGTTGCAACGCCGGAGAGCCCAGCAAACCCACCTTGCCACCCGGCGCCGTTTCGGCCGCTTCGGCGCAAGACAATTTGACCATGTTCAGAAATGGCACATCAACAGCCGCTTCAACCTGATCGGAATAATAATGCGCTGTGTTACAGGGCATGACGAGCGCTTCGGCCCCTGCCCCCACAAGGCGCTGCGACATCTGCGCAAGCACCGGACCGGGGTCTTCTCCCCTGCCCTCGATAATCGCTTTGATGCGCGACGGGACTTGGCTGTTGTTGTCGACCAAAAGTGGAATGTGGTCCGCGTCGTCGCGGGCTGACACCGCACCGACCACTTGCTGCATGAAATAGATGGTTGCTTCCGGCCCCATGCCCCCCAGCACACCCACTGTTCGCATCAAGCGGCCCCTTTCTGCGTCACTTGTACCACTACATGCGCAATGATGTCGGCCACTTGGGCGCAATCCTCAAGGCTGAACGTCAAAGGAATGCGCATATCCAACAGTCCTGCCAGTATTGCATCCGTTTTGGGCAAGGATTGAGCAGGAATGTAACGCCAGCTCTGATGGTTCGAGGTGAACCCAACCGGGCCATCCGCGCCGAACCACTTCAACTCGACCCCTAACGCCTTCGCGCCATCGACAACCTGCATCATCATGGCGGGCGTCGCGCCAGGCATCAGGAACTGGAACGACGACCCGACATAGCGCTCCTCAACCGGGCGATGTGGAACATAGACGTTGTTCATTCCCCGAAGACGATCCGCCACCAGATCATGCCGCGCATTCCAGCGATCAATATTCGTCTCTAAACCGCACAATTGGCTCAGAAGGATCGACGCACGCAGGTTGTCCATCCGTCCCGACATGTTCGGCGTGTCGAGCTTGATGTCCTTGAACACGCTCGCATCCGGCGCCGCACCGTGCCGTTCGAACAGCATGTAGGACCCCGACAACATGATCGCCCGCGCCATGAACTCCGGATCATCCGAGGTGAGGAATCCCCCTTCCCCGCTGTTCATATGCTTGTAGGTCTGGGTCGAAAAGCATCCGGCAACACCAAAGCTGCCCGACTTCTTACCGTTCCAGGACGCCCCCATCGTATGCGCGCAATCCTCGATCAACGGTACATTGTAGCGATCCAAGAGCGCAACTAGCGCGTCCATGTCACAAAGATGCCCGCGCATATTGGACAAAAGCAGAACCTTTGGTGATGTCGCTTTGATCTTCGCTTCCAGATCATCCAGATCAAGGACCAGATCAGACGTAATCTCGACCAACGCCGCCTCTGCCCCGACAGCCGCAACAGCCCCAGGAACAGGGGCAAGTGTGAAGCCGTTGGTCAGAACCACGTCCCCTGCCCCGACACCCAGCGCACGCAACGCCGTCGCCATGGCGTAGCCGCCGGATGTGCAGGCAAGGCAGTACTTAGCACCTTGGTACGCGGCGTATGCCTGTTCAAGCTCGGCCACCGGGCCAAGCTCATCATCAAGCGTGTTGTACCGATGCAGCCGTCCCGTCTCCAACACCGCGACAGCCGCCGCAATCGCGTCGTCACTGATGGCTTCCTGTTGGGTAAAGCTGCCGGTGAATGGCTGCATCTATCGCTTACTCCGCAGCCGCCGCTGGGGTCGGCGCATCATAGTCAAACGCTGCCGTGTAGCCAAACAGCGCCACGCCACCGCCGGTGTGCAGGAAGACGATGTTTTCGTCGCCAGCAAACTCGCCCTTCTTAACGAGGTCGATCAAGCCCGCAGCGCCTTTGCCGGAATAGACCGGATCAAGCAGGATTCCTTCGAGCCGAGCAAACATCTCAATCGCCGCCAGACCTTCGGATGTCGGAATGCCGTAGCCTTCGCCCACATAATCCGTGTTGGCCTCCACGTCCTCGCGGGCCACAACACCAGGGCAACCCAGCTTTTCCGCCGTTTTCACAGCCAGATTGAACACGTTTTCTTCCTGCTTTGGCTTCGGCGCGCGCACACCAATCCCCAACAGAGGAATATTCGCGTTGATCGCCTTCAGCCCAACAACCAGCCCCGCTTGCGTTCCGGCACTACCGGTCGCGTGCACCAGCCGGTCGATCTTAAGACCCATGTTATTTGCCTGCGTGACCAGTTCCATCGCGGCGTTGGCATACCCCAAGGCACCCGTTGGGTTCGAGCCACCCCCAGGAATGGTGTAAACGTTCCGCCCCTCGGCACGGAAACGCTCAGCCACGTCTTCCATCTCCGCATTCATATCGAGACCCGATCCCGGACGTTTCTCAGCCGTCGCACCATGCAGGAAATCCAGGAACACGTTGCCATTGAGATTGTAGTTCGGATCATTTGACCCTGTGCGATCTTCCAAAAGGATATGGCACGCAATGCCCAGCTTCGCCGCGCAGGCCGCCGTTTGGCGCGCATGGTTGGATTGCGTGGCACCCTGGGTGATCACCAGATCCGCCCCCTGCTCGACCGCTTCGGCCATCAGGAACTCGAGCTTGCGCGTCTTGTTCCCGCCGGTCGACATGCCAGTGCAATCGTCGCGCTTGATCCAGATGCGCGGCCCGCCCAGCTCTTTTGACAACCGATCCATCGGCTCCAGCGCAGTTGGAAGGTGGGCGAGGTTCACACGAGGGAATCGGGAAAAGTGCATCAGGCGTCCTTTCGCTTGGGTTGCGCGGACAGTTGTGCATGTCTTCGGCATCGTCAAATAGAAAATCGACTGCTATTATGCATGTTCTGCATAATGAGGGCGATATGCGCATAGACTGGATGGATGACCTTGTTGCCTTGCTCGACAGCGGCGGCGTTGCGGACGCCGCGCGCTTGCGAAATGTCACGCAACCAGCCTTTTCGCGCCGCATCAAAGTGCTTGAGGATGTGCTTGGACTGCAGATCATCGACCGCAGCGTCAAACCCAGCGGTCCATCCTCGGTGCTGCGTGACCATGAACCAGAGCTGCGGAAACTTGCCACCGAACAACGCCTGCTCTTGTCCGAGATGCGCCAGGAACAAAAAACAGGTGTCCGACAAATAGTTATTGCCAGCCAGCATGCCATTACAACATCGCTTGGCACGCAGATCATCAACTCTGTGGCCAAGTCGACCCAAACCCATATCCGCCTGAGATCAGCCAATCGCGATGAATGCGAAACGCTTCTGATCCGACGGCAGGCCGAGATTGCCCTCATCTACCGCGTCAAAGCAGAGCCTGTGCCGCAGCTGCCATCCTTTCTAACCGAGGCTGTAATTGGATCCGACACGCTGATCCCGGTCTGCGGCGCGACATTTGCCGCTGAACTGATGTCGCATGCCAATGATGGCGCGCTTCGGATCATCGGATACCCGGTCGATGTGTTTTTGGGTGCAGCGATTTCGCGACACGTTCTGCCGGTGCTGGAACAAAGCTTTCAGATCGACGTGATTACCGAGACCGGCCTGTCGCCTGCGGCAATGCAATTGGCTCAATCGGGACTAGGCGTTGCTTGGGTGCCTTCGACCTTGGCGCACCCTGCCCTCGCACGTGGAGAGCTTTTGGATCTGCGGTCAAAGCTTGGGGCGATTGAGATGGATCTGGTTGCTCAGTGTTGGGCGAACACACCCAACTCAGCAACGTCTGAGGCTTGGCAAAGACTCGTAAAGGCGCATCCAAGCCCAGTCCAGCCGGTGTAAGTTGTAATCTCTTTGGTGATTAATCATTTGTTTTCATTGAACTATTTTTGATGAGACGTATTTACAGACTTATCGCCCGAGGTTACCCACGGGTAACTCTGCCCAAAAATTAGGCACGGTTACCCGTGGGTAACCACTGGTTATCGGATACGCGGCTGAGGGTTCAGCGCAGCTTCAAAAGCAGCGACTGCCCTTTCCAACGCAGACTTTGGAAGCGTCGCAAAATCGCGGTCACTAACAATGCGGCATTCGCCCTCTTTTGCAGTCACTTTTGTTTTACCAACATAGAACTCGAACTTCTGCCGCGGCGGCTTTTCGCCCTGCCCTTGCGCTGGCGCGGCTTTCGCCTCTTTCACAAATGCTGCCAGCACATCGTTCTGCGCCTCTGCTGTTGTCGCTGCATCCAGCTTTTCCAACAGCACATCCACCCCAGCCTGATTGGTGATGGCACGCGATACATCAACCCCCAAATTGCGCGAAATCGCTTTGGGGAATTTCAGGTGATCCCCCAAAACAGTCATCATAAACACAAACGCTTTGATGTAGCTGCGCTTGGTTTTGTGAAGCGCACCATAAAGACGGCTTACCAGCTCACTCGGGTCCTGCTCGTCCACCCCATCATCTTGGGCGGCTGTAATCGCGACCTGCGCCATCTCGGCAAAGGTCAGATCTTCGCGCACGACGTTTTCTTCAACCATATCGATGTAGCGTGACATCCGGTCCTGGCTGAACTGCTCCACCCGCGCGATGACATGCGTGAACGCCTCGTCTCCGGTCTCGCTCAGCAGTTGGCGAAGCGCTGTCAGACGCCGCCAGCCTTTCTTGAGTTGCGGCACGCCAGCAGCATCAAGATAAACCTCAATCGGCTCTTTTTGCCCGCGTTCGCGGATCGACGCTTTGAGCTCTTCCATCTCATCTGACTGAGCCAGCACATCAAGTTGAAGCCGGTCGCGCGGCAGGTCGTCCGTTTTGACGTTACCCACGGGTAACCGCTCTAACACCAAGCCATCTTGCTGAGCCGTGCGAAACGCCTTGGCATCTTCGGCATTACGCCGGCGCTGTTCAACTTTGGCTTCGGTCGCCTCCTGCAGGCTCTCTGCGGTATCGCGCACAGCGGCTCCCATCGGGCCAGGACTGCGCTCGCGGCGCGTTGGCGCTGATTTCGTCTCAAGTGGCGCAAAGCCGAATTTGTTTTTGCTGCTCATTCCGCGGCCTCCTTCGATGCCTTATTGTCCGTCCAGGCCTTCAAAACCGTATCGAGAAATTCGTCATACGCGCGGTCAAAACTCTGCCGCGCGCGCTTCCAAGTCTCTCGGGTCATTTGCCTGTAGTCTTGTTCGTAGACTGACATCTGAAACCGACCCGATTGTTCGACGGCACGGGTCATCTCAATCGGGTGGGCGCACACATCTGCGCCAAACACATTGCGGAACGCATCCATCATGGCCGCGTGCAACGGGTTATTGGCTTCAAATCGGGTCATGAGCAAACGAATGTCGGCAAACTGTTTCGGAAGCGTTATCGCCGCGTCCGCCGCCAGTTGCGCAAACCCATCCGAGATATCCGCCATCGCATCACCAAGCTGCCCCAGATAGCTGGTGGTGGAGTCGTACTCCCAATAGCCCGGCCCGGACGGCACATAGAGAATATCAGCCGCAAATGCGGCATTCAGAGACTGATAGCCAATGGCCGGCGGGCAGTCGAAAATGATGATGTCATACTGATCGTCTGGCAACTCATCCAGATACCGGGCCATGCAGCCAAAGAAGGACCATGCCTTGTGAAGGGATCGGTATTGCGCTGACGCAAATTCGACGAAGGCCGCGTTCGCACAGCTTGGGATGATGTCGATGGTCGGCCAGCAGGTGCGTTGGATGAAGTCCTGAAACCGCTGCGCGCCGATGGATTGAACGTCTTCGGGCAGCTCGGCAGAAGACGGGTAGGGGCACTCATCCGGGTCATCGTAGCTGTCCATGATCCGGTCCGCCTCGCGGCAGAGATCACGGCACATGATGCCCCAAACGGTGTTCCATTCCTTCACCTCGGTGAGGCCCATAGAATGCGTCAGCGTCGCCTGAGGGTCGAAATCCACACACAGCACGCGGTAGCCATCCAGCGCCGCTGCATTGGCAAGGTGTTGGGCGACCACCGTCTTACCAACACCGCCTTTGAAGTTCGAAACCGCAACCCGCATGGCCCGACCACCGGGACGCTTCGGCATAAGCACTTTCCCCCGAAACCGCATGCGGCGGCGCAGCTCGTTGATCTCGTCTAGCGAAAACCACCGCTGGCGCCCGTCAGCTTCGGTTTCGCCTTGCGGCAGGGATGGGTCTTCTGCCAGTTTCTTGCGCAGGGTGTCCGCCGGAATGTCGAACATGAATTGCGAGATTTCCCAGATGGAAAAGGGGCGAAGGGTTTTGACCTCACCTGGGCTGAACGTCGCCCGCCGAACCGCAGCTTGTTGAGCCAGGCTGCGCTCATTCATGTTTAGTAGGTCGGAATGATCTCTCATCTGCTGCCTCTTGTTTTTCATCGTTGCTTCGTGAATAACGCGATTTCAGTGTTCTCGCAAAATGAATTCTTGAGATTCTTGAAAATGCCGCGTTTCGACGAAACAACGGTGCTGAATCAGCAAATGTGGTGTCATATACCGTCACTCTCTAGGCTCAAAGGATGACACCAGGAGGCACTTTTGGTGACACCAAGATGTCACCCCTCACCATTTAACCTATTAAATTCATAAATAATTAGTTTTGGTGCGTTTTCCCGTTTTTCGCTTTTCGTTGACAAAATACGGGAAGTCATGGCTAGCTCTTCCTCAATGAAGAATCGCTGACCACAGTGATCATACGAGGCAAAAGATGAGTAGAGCACTCAAAGCGCCGCTGGCCCTGACGGGGCCGAATGCGGCAGCCATGAAATATGACGTCCTTTCCATGATAGGCCTAATCGGCGTTCATGGCTGTCCACGCACTCAAGTCTCAATGCCGCGTTTAGCCTTGCTGATCACAGCGAGGTACAACTGGCGACGCAATGAGATCAGTATGGGGCAGGCCGAAATGGCGCGTCTTTGGGGTGTCTCAGAACGCACGGCAAAGCGTGAGGTAAAGCTTTGGCTTGAAGCTGGATATGTCTTTTGTACCCGTCCTGGCGTCAGGGGGCGCGTTGCGGCGTATCAGTTGAACTTTGCCCGCATCTTGGAGAAATCAGAGCCGTTTTGGCCCGCAATAGGGTCTGATTTTGTAGAGCGCATGACCGCACCAGCCCCGCCCCCCGAGGAGGATCGCAAGGTTGTTCAGTTGAACACGCGCCGGTCCATAGCCGTGACACCAGATCCGACTGACCCTTGGGCAACGGTAAAGCAAGCTTTGTCGTCAGAGCAGCCGGAGGTCTATTCAAGCTGGCTGTCTCAGCTGGAGTATGACTGGCAGGGCACCTCAATGGTTCGGGTCATCGCACCAAGCCGATTTGTGGCGTCTTATGTGAACGGTCACTATCTGGCGTTGATCGAAGACGCCATTTGTTCGGCGCACCCTCAGGTCACCCAGGTGTCGGTCGCTTCAAAGTGAGCGATGCGGCGGCGAGCACGACAAGCGCGGCACCAATCAGGAAGCGCAGGGTCGGTTCTTCGTCAAATGCGAAGTAACCGGCGGCCATGGACAAAGGCAGGCTCATGTAGCCGAGCACCGACAACACCCCTGCATCCCCGTTGAAATGAGCGCGGAGAAAGCAGGCCTGCGCGGCTTGAGCGAACACTCCGATCGCGAGCAGCGGAAGCAGATGGTTCGGGCGTATCGGCTCCCACGCCCACAAGGCAAAGGGCAGGGTGCAGAGACTAAGACCAACCGTGTAAAACGCCATCAAGACAACTGTCGGCGTGCTGCGCAGACGGCGAGTGACGATGATTGCAGCGCAGCCGGTGAAAATGGCAAATGCCAAAACACCAAGGCCAATCCCGAGTGTGGTGCCCGCAGGATCAATGGCGATCATAACGCCAACCATTGCGAGGGCTGCCGCCGCCCATTGCCCACCCGTGATCCGTTCGCGCAGGAGGAGGGCGGCCATCAGCATGACGATCAAGGGGCGGGTGAAATTCATTGTCGTGAACAGCGCCAAAGGCACGCGGGAAATGGCAAAATAGCTTGCGGTCAGCGTCGCGGCAGACAGGCCGACGCGAACCATCTGGAGGCGCAGATCCGGGATGTCTTTGAACACGTGACGTTCGCGGTAGATCCAGGGCAGAAGCAGCACAAGGCCAATACCGGCACGCAGAAACACGATCTGCGCGGCGGGGTAGCCGATGCCCAACGCCTTAACGATGCCAAGCGCCCAAATGTTCAGCGCCATATCCGCAAACAACCACGCGCCGCCTTTGACGTTGTCGCGCGGTGCGTCTGCCGTCATGTGCGCGGTGTGATGAGGTTCGCCATCAACCGAAAGGCCCCAGGCACCAAATTGGCCATCTGATGGTGCAGGATCAGGCTACAATGTGTGTGTCGCCCTTTACCGATTTCAGCGGTGAGGAGCGAGCCAGTCAGCGCATCCTCACCTGGGTCAGACATCGACAGAAGGGGCGTATAGGCCGCGTCCCAGGATTTGGTGAAATAGAGCCCCCGTTCTTTGACCCAGCCGTCCCAATCCTCATCGGTGATCGCATTCGGCGTCGTAAAGAGCGCATGCTCGGTGAGATGGGTCACCTGTGCTTGCGAATCCGTGACACGCCAGCGCAAAGACGGTTGCCCGATTTCGAGCCGTTTGGGCGGAACAGTGTCTGGATCCCAGTTGTCCCATGGCCGGTGATACAGGGTTAACAGCGTGCCACCGTCTTTGACCCACTCATGCAACCTTGGCATTTCCTCCAGTAGCCCGGCGCGGAATCTAAGGGCGAAGATGCCAACGACGATGGTCTCAAACTGCGCCAGCGCGGTTTCACTGTTGATCTGGTCATCGCTCAATTCCGTCACGTCCACACCAAGCGCGCGCAGCCAATGTGCCACGGCATCATGACCACTGCCGATATAGCCGACCTTGGCGTCAGGCAGGGCAACATCCAGCACGCGGATGCGCAGGGCGGCAGGTGTTGCAAAGGCGGTGGGGTCAATGTGGTCATAGGCGATACGCTTTTCCGTCATCGCGGGCGCGCCACCTACGGACAAGGGAAGAGTATAGAGGCCGGGTTTGGTGTCGTCCGGCAAAGACACTGTCAGGCCGCCTTCGTAAGGGGCGCTTGTCCAACCGTCGGGCAATTCGAACGCAACGGCATGACCAGCCGGGCTGACATCCGCGATCCCGACAGAGACGTCTCGCGTTGGCGATCTCAGGTTGATCAGAGCCGCATCCGGCGCAATTAACGCGGCCCTTGGCGGCAGAATAACGGGTGGCTGATCAAACGGCACAGCGACATGCGCCGACCCAAGCTTAATGGTCAGACGCGGAGCAGGGGGATCTGCCGGGTCATACTCCGCGCGGTAGGGATCGGTCTGAAACGCTTCTGGTGTTGTGGTCAGCGTGCCATCGCTTGCGGACCACCCGACCGGCAGATCGAGTTCAATCTCGGCCTCCAGCGCGTCACCTGTGTCACATTCCAGAACAAGCTTCGTCGCATCGCCAGGGCGTAACCAGATCGCATCTGTCCTCGCGCTGGCATCGACGCCAAGCGCGAGACGCAATACATGCGACAGCTGCGTAGCCTTCGCCTCAAGTCGATGCGCCATGTGATCAGGGCAATTCTCTTGCGCTTTATGCACATACGTCAAAGCATTTTGCGCGGTGGTAGCCATATGCGTAAAATGAGGAAAAGCAGACACTGTTTCAGTGATAAAGCCGTGCGCGGCGAGAAGATGCTCTTGCGCCTCGGGTGCAAGTTCCGACAGATCTGCAAGTGAGTTCGGCAAGCCAGCGGTCAGGGCATCGTCAGGCCCGGGAACATGGCTTTCAACAAGATGCAGTGGCCAGTCATGGCCCGGCCCGGCAGGCACCCAGCGTCCCATGCCTTGGGTTCTGTGGTAGCCACGCGACATCTGACCGATGCGGGCATAGCTCCAACCCGTCATGGGGTCTTTGCCTGCGCCATCAACTGTCAGGGTTGCGGGGGGTGGTGGCAAATCGTCGTCATAGGCCTGACCGGCGCCGGACCATGCTGGCAGGTACAGCTTGGAGACTTGCCAAGGTGGCAGGTTTGACGGGAATGCCGGATCAGCCGCTGCCGCCATCACCTCATGCGCCGCTTGGGTCATGGCACGGTGGTGTCCGTGCTGGCCAGGCACATCCAGAAACGTGGGAAGTATGATATCCGGGCGATCAGTGCGCACAATCTCAACAAAGCGGTGCATGAGGCGGTCTTTGCCCCAGATACCTATCGTTTCCTCGCCGCTTTTCGAGAACCGGAAATCCGTGATCGTGTCATCGGGCGACGTGCTGTGCCAATACATCCGCATGTTCAGCAGATCGCAGGCGCGCTCCATCTCTCGGGTTCTTAAAGCCCCCAGCGCCGGGCCGCTTTCTGTGCCAATATCGTTCTGACCGCCTTCGCCCCGGGTCGAACACGCGTAGGACAGGTTGATGCCATCCCGCAGGCTGATCGCTGCCAAGAGTGACGTCATTTCATCGTCGGGATGCGCGCCCGTGTTCATCAGACGAATGACCGAGGTCAAAGGGCGCAGCGCGAACCACATGTCGAGCATGCGCGGGTGCATGCGGGCGTCTTGCAGGCGCGTTTGATCAGGGGTCGGCATCAGTTACCTCGCTGCGGCAATCGTGGGTGTGAACGCTTGGTGGAGCACAAGCGCAGCCGCACCAAGCGTGGCCGTCATCCGCCCAGTGGTGCCGCGCATCAGGCGCGGATGGGCACGTTCTGGCCGGTTCGACACGGTGCGGTCGGGGAGGGAGGTTTTGGCAATGATGTCACCCAACAGCGCCTCTGGCATCGCCCCACCAAGGATCACCGTTTCCGGATCAAACAGGTTTTCGATGATCGAAAGGGCAGGCGACAACGCCTTGGAGGCACCCTCCAGCCAGGTCTTCAGATGTGGATTGTCGTCAGCGAACAGGCTGTTCAGCTGGTCCATATCGCTTGCTTGAAGCCCATGTTGCGCAAGGTGCGTCTCAACCGACAAGCGGCTGGTCGCAGATTCGAGGGGCAGAGCCTGCCCGTCCACGATCACGTCGATGTGACCAATCTCGCCGGCGTTGCCAAATGCACCGTGCATGATCTGACCGTTCTGCACGAGGCCAAGACCCACGCCCTGGCCGAAATAGAGATAGGCGAAATCGTCAATCCCGCGGGCAACCCCGTTCATCCGTTCTGCCATCGCGGCGGCGTTTGCGTCGTTTTCGACAAACACGGGGATATCGAGCGCGTCTTTAAATGTCTGTGATGGATCCTCTGCGTGCCAGCCCGGAAGCTCTGATTTGGTGCCATGCAATCCGGTTGGGCCAAAGGGGCCGGGCATGACAATGCCTGCCCCCAGAAGCGCGGATTTGTCGATGTTGGCTTTCTTCAGACAAGCGGTCAGTTGGGCGGAAACAGTGTCGATTATCGTGTCTTTTCGGGTGTTTGTGAGACGCGTTCGTTCCGTGGCGATCTGTGTGCCAACAAGGTCGATCAAAGCGGTGAACACCGCCGTTGGCCGAACCTCAACACCCAGGGCGTACCCGCCGCCCGGCTTGATCGCGTATTGCTGAACGGGCAAGCCGCGACCCGCGCTGCGGTGACCATGTTCGACCAAAAGTCCTTCAGTCAACAAATCTGCGATGATGTTCGACACAGCTTGCGTGGACAGCCCCGAGGCGCGCGCGATTTCGGCCCGACCCACGGCACCGGCGCTACGCACGGCGCGCAACACAAGCTGTTTGTTGTGACTGCGGGCGCGCTCAGGATTTGCGCCAAGTTGCGGTTTCAGCGTGGTGACCATGCCTTCGCTTACCGCACCGAACTTGAACACTCAAGAAAGTTGAGTTAACGCTTGAGAACCGACCAGCGTCACTCAAGAATAGGCTGGCACCTTCAACAGATCTCAACAGGGAGAGGTCCATGGCATTCCTCAAATTCAAGGCGATGGCCGTTGCCACCGCAACCAGCGCAGCAGCGCTTTTCGGATCCGCCGCGCATGCGGTCGAAATTGAATACTGGCAGTATTTCTTTGATGCGCGTGTCACCGCGATGGAGACGCTGATCGAGAACTTCCAGGAAGCGAACCCAGATATCACCGTCAAGATGACCCACTTCCCCTACGCAGATTACCGGACCAAGGTTGCGGCGGCGATCCCGGCAGGGGAAGGCCCGGACGTGGTGCAGTTGTTCTATGGATGGCTGAATGACTATGTCGCGGCCGATCTGATCCAGCCACTGCCAGCAGATGTGTTCCCGGCGAGCAAGATCGACGAAGAGTTCTTTCCGATGGTGCAAGCCATGAAAGATGGCGATGCCTACTGGGCGCTGCCGACCGCCGTTCGCTCTCTCGCGCTGTTCTATAACGAACGCTTGCTTGAAGAAGCAGGAGTTGAGCCACCGACCACGCACGAAGAGATGATGGCCGCTGCGGCTGCGATGACAAAGCGCGACGGCGCGGGCAATATCACGCAAGTCGGCATGACCGCTGGTATGACAGCGCAAGACCACCACTGGTGGCGCGAAGGGCTAATCCGTCAGTTTGGCGGTGAGCCTTATGTCGATGACTATCAGACGGTGAACTACAACACCGAAGCGGGTCTGGAAGCACTGAACTTCTACGCATCGCTGTTCACTGGTGACGACGCGGTCAGCGCGATTGGTTTTATGGATGAACCGCAAGCGGCGTTTAAAGCAGGTCGGGCTGGCATGCATATTGATGGATCGTTCCGGATTGGTTCTTTGAACAAGCAGCGCGGTCTCAAATGGGGTGTAACAGAACTGCCCGCGACAGCGGACGGTGCGCGGTCGAACTATTCATCCTACTGGGTGAACGCGATTACGACAAAAGCTGAGGGTGAAAAGTACGACGCTGCTGTGAAGTTCATGGAGTACATAACGTCGGATGAGGCCATGCAGATCTGGCTCGACACTGTGGGTGAGCTTCCGGCGAAACCTTCTGTCGGGTTGACCGAGGCCAATGCCAATGATCCAACCTTTGGTCCGTTTATTCGTGGTCTCGAATACGCGAACACCACCAAGTTCGCTAATGAATCCGGTCAGCGTCAGCTTATGGTCGAAATGGTGGAACGGATGACATTGCAAGGCATGAGTGCCGAAGAAAGCCTCGCCATTGCCGCCGAAGCCGAACAAGCGATCCTTGACGAATACTACACCAGCGCCTCGAACTAAGGCGCACATGACGGACGCTCCGGCTTGCTCCCGGCTGGGGCGTCTTGTCTTATGACCGTGATATGTACCGCAACCTGACCATCCGGCAGAAGCAGATTGTCTGGGCCTGGGCGTTCCTTGCCCTGCCCGTTTTGTTCTATACGATCATCCGCTTTTACCCGACCGGCAATGCGATCCTGATCAGCTTTCAGGACTGGAACCTGCTGGGGGATCGGACCTGGACCGGGTTTGACAACTACCAAAAGCTGTTTGCGGACCCAGTGTTCTGGAAGGTTTTCAAGAACACGTTTGTCTATCTGCTGCTGGGCACACCGATCAGCCTGATCATCTCATTTGTGATCGCCTACCACCTCGACAAGACACGCTTCATGCATGGCTTTCTGAGGATGCTGTACTTCCTGCCGTTCATGACATCTGCGGTGGCGATGGCATGGGTCTGGCGATGGTTCTATCAGCCGGTGCCTGTGGGTTTGTTCAACAATTTCCTGTCGACCTTCGGCATACCGCAATTTCCGTTTTTGCAGTCCACGACATGGGCCTTGCCGTCGGTCTTGGCGCCTGCTGTTTGGGCCGGACTTGGCTTTCAGGTGATCATCTTCATGGCGGGTCTGCGCGCGATCCCCCGCAGCTATTACGAGGCGGCGCGGATTGATGGCGTATCCACCTGGACCGTCTTGTGGGAAATCACGCTGCCGCTGTTGAAGTCGACAATTGTGTTTATCGTCGTGTTCAGCTCTATCGGGTTCCTGCGGATCTTCGATCATGTGTTCAACATGACAACCAATAATCCCGGTGGGCCGCTCAATTCGACCAAACCGCTTGTGCTCATGATTTATGAGACCGCCTTCAGTTCCTTCGACATGGGCTATGCAGCGGCCCAGACCGTGGTTCTGTTTCTCGTGCTGCTTGTTGTCAGCCTGATCCAGCTGCGTATTCTGAGGGACAGCTAGATGGCCGTGGCTGAGGATATCCGCGCGTCGTCAGATACGCTGCTCAAAACGCAAGCGCCCAAGAAACCTGCGAATATGGGGCAGATCATCCGCTGGATGCTTCTGTTCCTAGGTGGCGTCGCGATGGTCATGCCGATCGTTTACATGATCTCGACGTCTCTGAAGTGGCCGCATGAGGTGTATAACCTCAAGTTGATTCCGGACGAGCCGCATCTGGAAAACTACACCTACGTTCTTGAAGACGGGCGGTTCTATTGGTGGTTCGTCAATTCGATGATCATCGCGATTATCACGACCGTCTGTAACGTGATCTTTGACTCGCTAGTGGGCTACACACTCTGTAAGTTCCGCTTTCCGGGCCGCTACATCGTCTTCATCGCGATCCTGTCGACGCTGATGATCCCGACCGAGATGCTGGTGATCCCGTGGT
>ERZ1740070.629-NODE-629-length-23562-cov-5.856298_pt1 | contig 23562 bp, 22 predicted proteins | sample MGYA00581734_ERZ1740070 | MGnify/ENA primary metagenome ERZ1740070 (study PRJEB43018, sample SAMN04849744) | marine metagenome | isolation source: floating plastic debris | place: Pacific Ocean | collected 2008-09-01 | study: EMG produced TPA metagenomics assembly...
AGCGCCGCCAGCACCTGCGATGATGACTTTGAGCCCTTTAGTGTGGGCGGTTTCGGCGTAGGCCATCATGCGCTTTGGGGTGCGATGGGCCGATAGAATGGCGACTTCGTGGGCGATCGCAAAGTCTTCGCAAATAGCGATCGCATCCATCATCGTGGGCAAGTCTGAGTCGCTACCCATAACGATACCGACATCAACAGAGCCGCTTTGTGGAGTTGTCATGTGCCTAATGTGTGTCTAATGGTTGAGGGGTGTGGAATTTGGAGGTTTCTTGAGCCATGTTCGATAGTACTGTCATTACCAATGCTCGCTTACCTGGCCGGTCAGGACTGTATCAAATCTCGATAAAGGATGGGGTCGTTGACGCGATTGTCTCTGTAGAAGACGCCCAAATTGCAAGTTCCTCTAAGATTGAAGCAAACGCCGTGCGAGATGTGGATGGTGACTGGGTTTCGCTAGGCGCTGTAGATTTGCAGATCAACGGTGCGTTAGGACTGGCCTTTCCTGATTTGCGGCTAGGCCAACTCGATCGGTTGCAGACGATTTGCGAGCTGCTGTGGAAACAGGGTGTGAGTGGCTTTTGCCCTACCTTGGTCACGACCTCTCTAGAGAATTTTCACGGCAGCTTAGCGGCGATTCAATCCTTTCAAAAAAAACAGGCGGCTAGTGGTGTCTTTGGTGGTGTCCCTGGCAGCGCTAAAGTTTTGGGAGCGCATCTAGAAGGACCGTTTTTGAATGAGGCAAAGCGAGGCGCACATCCGGCAGAATACTTGCAGCCGCTGACTTTGAAAGCTATGAAACAGGTCGTCGGTGACTTCGCTGACGCCATTAGCATTATGACGCTAGCACCTGAGCAAGCCGCAGATGACGATGTGATTAGCTGGCTGACTAGCCAAGGAATTACGGTGAGTTTGGGTCATTCTTTGGCGAATGCTGCGCAGGCTGAGCGGGCCTTTGACCAAGGTGCAACGATGGTGACTCATGCGTTTAACGCGATGCCAGGATTGCATCACCGAGAACCTGGCTTACTAGGCGCTGCGCTGACCGATTCACGTGTGTTTTGTGGATTTATTGCCGATGGGCAGCACATTTGCAAAACGATGCTGGACTTGCTATTGCGAGTGGCTAAAGGTACGCAGACAAATGCCATAGCGCAGGCGATGGGCGGTCTGTTTTTAGTCAGCGATGCGCTGTCGCCTTTGGGTTTGCCAGATGGTCAGTATCCCTGGGACAGTCGCACGATTGAGGTCGTGAAGGGAACGGCGCGGTTGGCCGATGGCACGCTGTCGGGGACGACACTGCCACTAGTGCAGGGTGCGGTGAATTTGGTGGAGTGGGAGTTGTGTAGTGTGGAGGATGCGATCGCCCTCGTTACCCAATGTCCTCGTCAAGCCATTGGCCTCCCACTACTAGCTCCCGGCAGTCCTGCTCACCTTCTCCGCTGGCGTCAAAATGCTGACGGGCAGCTTACCTGCGAGTGGTTATGAGATGTAGAATGACGCTACAAGAGGCAGATGAGATGAACCAGCGATTAGTCGAATCGATAGCGCAAATTGTACTGGCAATGTCTGAAGATGAGCGCAACTTGCTAGAGCAGAAATTGCAGCAGTCTGGTGAGCAAGGGCTAGATGAGTCGGCGGCGGCTGATAAATCTTTGCGGATTGCAGAGATAGCGCAAGACATTCAGCTGTTTGAAGAGCGATACCCTTCACCGCTAAGTGCTCTACCTGCCGAGCAATGGCCTGCCGTTTAACGACATCGAGATGGTGAGCAGTATTTGACGCAGAAGGGTTCACTGACTCAATAAGTAGGCCTCTTTGACAAATAAATATTGTTCTCATGAAGCATGATTTCGGTCACTTTCCGGAGAATAGCGGTTGATTATCGTAGGAAAGCTAAAAGCAATTTTTTTTGATATCTAGTGAAAATTGCTGGCAAATAAGCAAAAACGCTTGATATCGAAACTCTACGATTTTCATTCAGGATTTTCAATGGCTAGCAAAGTCACTCCGCTTTATGCTGAGACGCGGATTCTTTTAAACCTGTGGGCCTTAGACAAAACGCCTGCTTCTAAATCAAAATTTGTGCCCAGTGGCAAGCCCTACGCTTCAGCACTAGACAGACTAACCGAAAGTGAAGATCTTGCGGTGGGGAAAAAACGGGGGAATTCTGTCTATTCGCTCGCGGAGGAAGGAATGTCTAAGCTTGCTGCCGGTTTGCAAGACGAATCTTTTCGATTTAGTACCAATATTGGGCCAAAAACAACGAACGCTCTCCTGAGCTGGCTTCGTGAGAAAAATGTTGGTTTTTCGGCGTCTCATTCAAACGGGCAAGCTCCCTCTGATAGTCGTGATGGAAATGGCTCTGCTGCGTCTATTGAATCTTACGAGGACTTTTCTAAAGCAGCCCTATCAACTTACGACCGACTCAACCGAGATTACAACTTGGGCGACCTAGTGCCGATTTATCGAATTCGTCGGGAAATGGGCGATCGCCTCTCGCGGCAAAACTTCAACGAATGGCTACTAGATGTTCAGGCAAATGACCTGATTCAGCTTATGGGTGGAGAACTGAGCAACGTCACAGCAGACCAGCTAGAAGATTCTGTAGCTATTCCCGGTGGCCGCACACGGTTCTACGTCAAACGGCTTTAGCAGCAAACGGAACCTAGCGCCTTCAACTCCAGTTTCGTATTTCTCATTACAGTTGCCTACAACCTATGTCCGTTTCATCGAAAGCTTCGTCCGAGTCTGCTATTTTATCTGCACTCAATGCCAATAATCCCTTTGAAAGGCCTCCGGTTGTCAAAGGCCAAAATATTTGGGGAGAGTCCTTCCCAGACGTTTTGACTCTAAATGCAAGGGCCTCTGACAGCGTTTTCAGCGCTCTCAAGAAAATACAAAATGCTGACTCCAGCCTAGAGAAAGTAACTTCTATCGTTTTTACAGCTGATAGAGGCGTAGGGAAAAGCCACGTCATCAAACGTATTCGTAAGCGGTTGCAGGCGACTAGCGAAGGCATATTCGTATATGCCAGCGCGGATAAATATGGTGATCTCAATCTGATCAATGCGTTATTTCAGCAGTCAATTGCAGAGAGCCTGGAACAGCAAGGCGGCGAAGGGGTAACCCAATGGCAAGAAATTGCTGTGCTAATGGTGGCAGAGGCACTACGCTCAAACAAGGCAAGTGCAACTGTTCCTTCCGCTTTAGGCTTAGTACGCAAATTCGATATTGCTTATCAAAAGACCCGTGCACAGGGAAAAGATCTCGTCGGTGACCTCACGAAAGCAATTCGACGGTTGAAACCAGGTGCGGATCCGTACATTTTACGAGCAATCGTTTGGACACTCTCTGAAGAAAGGGGCTCTCTGGCAGTAAAGTGGCTGGCTGGAGAGCAGTTAGAAGCTCAAGATGCGATTGACTTACGGCTTCCACCAAACAATAAAACTGAAGAGGAGGTTAATGCTTCAGCGCTGACTGTGACCGCTAAGCTGCTCTCTCTACTGGGTGAATACAAATCTGTTGTTGTTTGTTTTGACGAACTGGACACAATTGCTGCTGATAAAAATGGCTATCCAGCGGCCTTTGTCATGCTTGATTTGGTCAAACGATTGTCCGATTCTGTAAGTCAGTCAACCGATGCGAAAGGGGTGCTGATGTTGACCGTAATGATCCCTAATACGTGGCTACATGTAGAGCAGCAGAATGCTGCTGCCTCCGAGAAGATCTCTGCTCACGGCAAGCCAATTGATCTGGAATATTTAAATAGTGAAACAGTCAAAGACTTAGCTGCTGTAACGCTCAAACGTTTCTACAGAAGAAAAGGTTTGATTCCGCCTACGGTAATTTTTCCTCTTGAAGAAGATGTTTTGACTACATACGGAAAAGGTAAACCTTCTCCGCGTGAAGCTCTAAAATGGCTGGCAAGTAAGTTAAACGAGATTCTATCTGACCAAGTCACACTTGTTTCCCCATCAGAAAGATTTGAGCAAGCGTATCAGAATGCCTTGACGCAATTTGACCCGGATGAACTAAATGACAATGACCGGATTGCAGTAGTGTTGCGGTTTGGATTTGAGAAGATTCTTGAGATTGAACGAATCAAAGATAAGCCGATTGAAGGCGTTACGCTTACTCAGATTGAAGATATCGCGCCTAAATCTAAAAACAACGGACGCCTGAATTTTAAGGTAATTGGTCAAGAAAATGATGAGTCGGTTGCCATTGGAATTGGTGTGCTTCAAGAGACTCACGGTCTTTCGGTAGGTGCGGGGTTTCGACGACTGCTAGATAGTAAGACTTTTGGCTTTTCTAGGGGGTGCTTGGTGCGATCGCGCGATCGCAAAATCAAGCGCAACTGGGACTCATTTGAGTACTATCAGCAGCTAGTATCCGCAGGCGGCGAATGGGTCGACCTGACAGCAGAAGACATCAAACCGCTATTCGCACTGCAATATGTGTACGAGCACCACGAGAAGTTTGACTTATCTGTCAGGCGGTTGGATTCTTTTGCCTTTACGCGTAATCTGCTTCAAGAGAATGCGCTCATCAAAGAAATTCTGAGTCGTCCGGAAGGCACTGTCGTAGAAGACGCACTAGAAGGCGATGAGCTACAAAGGCTGAACGAGCAGGCTGACTTGAGCACGTTAGAAAATGACTTAGCAATGGCGCTATCGGCAGATGACGACGCTGTAGAGGCTGAAGCACAAGCTGACCTGCAAGAGTTTGCTGAGGCGCTAGCCGTATGACGCTACTCAATGTTTCGCTGTGTTTGCCAGAGCTAGATGTCGCGGCGCTGCAAGAGAAGCATTCTATTGTGGCTGTAACTCAGCGCTTCATGGTGCCGGGTAAGTCGTTTGTGCTGCTGCCGTGCCGTGCCGGAACAGCCGCAGATCGATATCAGCCTGCTTGGCTAGAACGACTATCTGCCTTGAATATGCCTACGGCGGGCCAGTTGCAGGCAACTCACTGGGCCGAGTGTGTGTTTTGTCAGCAGCTGACGGAAGAGAGTGCGATCGCCACCATCGCAGCACAAACTATTTGGACAGAAGAAGCGCTGTTTTCTCAGCTTCGCAGTCCAGATAGTCTATTTTTATCCTTTCTGAAAGCGTATTCCCTCTCAGAACCTATAAAAGTCGAGGCTGAGCCCGTTTGCGATCAGCTGTACAAATTTCTTCCTCTCCTCAGCTATCTGAATGGAAACACAGATCAGCCCGTCCTCAATGACGAGGAATTTGCCGAGGCCAAGCAAGCGATTTTGAATCCCGCTCAACCTTCACAATCAGAAGATGAGTCTAAGCCAGAGGATGAACCAAAAATAGAGGATGTTCTAGACTCTCCTGATTGGATCTCAAAGATCTCTGAAGTTGGCAATTCTAGTGATGGCCATACGTTTGAGAAGCTAGTGAGGAAAGGCCTAATCGAGCTTGGTTTCAGCAATACTCTAGACCGTCCGGAGGCCAGTTTAGACCCAGAGGCGACAGGTGGTGCAGGCGGTATAGACTTCTACGCAGACCAGCCCTACTCACTGGTAGGTGAATGTAAGGCCACTGAGACGGAAAAAGTTCAAGGCGACCCCGCGACGCAGCTACATAAGCTAGGGCTTAAATACTTATCAAAAGATACCTACGAACGCAGTACAAAACTTGTTGTGGCGGCAGGTAAAATCACGTCACATGCTGAAAAGATTGCACGCGGACATGAAATCAGCGTAATCCGACCTGAAACGTTGCAATCGCTCATACTGCTAAAAGCAAAATACTCTGACTCTATAGAGCTCTCGGATTTGAAGGTGTATCTGCAAGCCCCACCGTTTGGCATGGATGCCGACGCCAAAATTTTAGACTTGATAAAGCGGTGGGAGCTAGAGTTCAAGCGGAAAGACCAGTATATTCAGCAGCGATCGCAGATAGTAGCAACTCTGAAAGAGCTATCTGCTCAGCCAATTCATGGTACGAAAACCTCTTTCGTTTCGCTAGAAATTCGAGCCCATCACAACGCACAGTACAGTCCTCTAATCACAGACGAGGCGACACAAAGCATTCTTACGGAACTTGCCTCTCCTCTCCTTGGCTATTTAGGTAATAAGCAGCTTCCAGGCGATCAAGAGCGATTCTATTTCCTAAAAGACATGCCTGAAGCCCTTTCATGACAGATGCCATCTAAAGAAGTTTGGCCGCTAATAGCCCTAGTAGGGATGCCTTAGCAGACTCCAAAACGTAATAGAATCAGTCCACAGGCGTATGAGTATTTATTCCCAGCGGTTATGGCTAATTCCACGATTGATAAAACAGCGAATAAATCAGCAGTCGACGATAAGACAATTGTTCGCGACGACTGCTACGCAACGGGCTTCGACCGCTGGCAGCGCATCTTCGGCGACGGTGAAGTCAATTAGGTGCAGTCCATCATTCGCACCGGTCACCAGAAGACAATTGATAACGTTCTTGAATGGTTTGCAGAGGACGAGAACCTCTCGGATGTCACGGGCTGTGATGCAGGCTGTGGCGTCGGCAGCTTAAGCATCCCCCTCGCTGAAATGGGTGCGAAGGTGTATGGCAGCGATATTTCGGAGAAGATGGCTGAGGAAGCCGCTGTGCGGGCAAAGGCAGCTTTGGGCGATGAGCTGAGTGCAGACAAAATGCCTGAGTTTGAAGCGAAGGATTTGGAATCGATTGAAGGGAGCTATCACACGGTGGTTTGCCTAGATGTATTGATTCACTACCCGCAGGAAAAAGCAGATGACATGATCAAGCATCTCAGCTCGTTAGCGACTGACCGAGTGATTATGAGCTTTGCGCCGAAGACTTGCTTTTATGCCACGCTGAAAAAGGTGGGCGACTTTTTCCCTGGGCCTAGCAAGGCAACGCGTGCCTACTTGCACCGGGAGTCTGATGTGGTGAAGGCGCTAGAGGCGAATGGATGGATAATTGGGCGGCGATCGCTTAACAAGGCCCCTTTTTACTTTTCTCGATTGCTAGAAGCGACGCGTGAGAAAACGGCTGACACTTAAGGCCGTGTCAAAAATAGCAAAGGCATCCACACATTCGATAGAACAATAAATGTCGAAATGTGGGCATATTATGGTTACGAATCAGGTAGGCATCTCTTTGAAGCTGCTGTATTTCTTTGGGCTGCCATATTAAATAGACCAAAAAAACTTGTGGAATCTTCGGAGTTTAGCGTTCGAGCCTTTGTAGTTATATATGCTGTTAGCTAAATTATTTTCTTTACTCACTCAAAGGACTTTCCTGGGTGATAGAGGAAGGCGGCATCATGAATGTATTCAAGAAGTTACTGGGCTACCCGCTCTTAGCCTTTGGGGGGCTCTTCTTTCTATTGTTTTTAGCGCCAATTTTGATGTCACCGACAGCGGGTCGATTGTTTACCAGTTTCCTATCAGCTAGTGCATTAGATGGTGTAAGAGGCCCATTATGATTTCTCCTAAACAAACCTATTCCAAACGGACTGCTGCTAAGCAGACTTCTGCTAAAAGAATTGCGGGCTTTGGTTTATCAGCTTTGGGCCTGGTGCTGGGTTTTTTATGTCTAGGTAGAGCGGTAGAAACCGCTTTTGATACCGATCCGGCTCGGCAGAATAAGCGAGAAACAATTACTGCGGGTATTTTGCTGGGGTTACCTGTATCGGTGGGCGCGCTGTGGATGATGAGTGCTCTAGAGAGCGATCGCCGCTTAGCCTATTCTCAGCGCTTGCAGGCGCTCTTTTATAAAGCGCTCCAGGCAAACAATGGCAGAATTAACGCTATCCAATTTGCGATGCTTGCTGAGGTTTCGCTAGGCGAAGCGCGGCAGTGCCTAGATGCTTGGGCCGGTCCAATGAATGCTGATTTTGATATCGATGAAGCCGGTGTGGTGGTTTATTGCTTTACCCTGTAGGTCATACCTGTTTGACTATTTGGTGAGTGATCTATGGCTCGTTTGTTTTTGGCGATCGCATCTATCCTGGGCGCACTTTCAGTGGCAGGTGGTGCCTTTGGAGCCCATGCGCTCAAGGGTAAGCTGAGCGAAACCGCGCTGGCGAGCTTTGAAACAGGTGTGCGGTACCAGATGTATCATGCGATCGCGCTTCTACTCGTCTCCCTACTCATCGCCCAAAACCCTGATATCAAAGGTCTTGTGACCACTGGCTGGTGCTTTGTCGCAGGCGTCGTTCTATTTTCAGGCAGCCTGTATGGACTGAGCTTGCTAGAAATTAAGGCGCTTGGTCCCGTGACGCCTTTGGGTGGCGTTGCTTTCATTGCAGGTTGGATTTCTCTAGCGTTAGCCAGTGCCAAGCTAGTTTAGTCTTCTGTCTCGCGTAGCTGTTGCATCAACCATCTGGCCGCAGCTGTATTAGCTTGGCCTTCCTGCTGTCTAATCGTTCCGTTCCATTATTCAGGAACTAGCTCACTATTGACTTCGTTGATGGGTCGGCGGCGTAGCTCTACTGATTCCTCGCGCGGGAGAAGATCAAACACCTGACGCAGCTTGTCGTCCACTTTCTCGTAGGAAACTTGGCCAATTTCATTGAAAACGGGGTTGCCTTCAGCATCGAAGATAACGGTGTGTGGAACAGAGCCCTCGAAGTAGTAGCCAGGTTCGTTGGGTTCGTAGCTGTCTTTTACAGGGATAGAGTCGGCTGCGATCGCAATAAAGTTTGCCTCTCGACCGTAAGGAGCCTGCAACTGAGACACCACAGAAGAAAACGCCTTGCTGTCGCGACTATCATCGACTAAGATTAACAGCTGAGTGGGCTTGCTCTGCTGGAACGATTGCGCCAATGTGTACCGAGGGGGCACGATTGAGCCATTGCCTGCATACAGCGCAAAAATATTGCCGTCGTAGTTGTCATCCGTGAGGCCTGCCATTGCAGGCGTACTCCACAGGCTGACAGTGGTTAATACACACACTATTAGCAAGCTGAGTGGTCGGACAAAACTACGAAAAAATTGAACCAGCATACACGCTCACTTAAGGATCTTTCTATCGGGCGCTTTCTTCAGCCCTTTCTCCAGTCTAATCGTTCAGACAGACCTGCTTCGCAGTAGATAATTACGTCCCGTCGAAGCTGCTAATAATCGTTTGCAGCGTGTCCTTATTTTCTCCATAGCGATCAGCGGTGGTCCATCCCACAACCTGATAGTAGCTATCTGTTCCCTTTACAGTCGTGTGCAGATAAACAACCGGCAGGCCATCTACTCGGCCTCGAATCTCGTATTGAATCGCTGGCAGGCCGTCGATCTGAGTGACCTCGGTTTTGGTGGAGCCTTCATAGGTTTCCATTTCCTCTTCAATTAGCCAGCGGTACTTGTCAGCATTGTCTTCTAGCGAAAACTGCTCAAGGGTCGTGTCACTTTCAGAAAGAACGCTGGCGTACAGCTCTCTAAGGGGATAGCTAGCGTAGATGTCGGCACTGCCACGCAAGTCGCTCCCGGCCGATATCCAATCAGTAGGAACCGTGATTTTGACGTTTGTTTGCTTATTTTCTAGCTGGGAGGGGCTATTGAGCGGTTGGGCAATAGAATCTGTGATATCTGTGTTGTCTTCCCCACCCGAAAAACATCCGCCTAGCCCAACGGCGAAAATTCCCCCGAAAAATAAGCTTTTTACCAGGGTTGAAGCGCCTTGGCTGTATCTTTTTGATTGCCCTTTTGAGTGCATCGCATGTATCGGTATATGTACCGGCATCTGTGACAAAGTTAGCCAAAGCATACCAGAAGGCTACAGAAGTAAAGCCACCAGAGAAATATTCCAGAGCAATATTCCTCAGTCCCATTACGCCCATTCCCTTTATGCTGGAGACAGCCAATAGAATGCTTCCTTAATACCTATGCTCAGAGCCGGAATAGTTGGGTTGCCCAACGTCGGAAAATCTACTTTATTTAATGCGGTTGTCGCAAATGCGAAGGCTCAGGCCGCTAACTTCCCGTTTTGTACGATTGAGCCCAACGTGGGTATCGTGGCCGTGCCGGACTCTCGGCTTCAGGTACTAGCAGATATTTCTACCTCAAAAGAGGTTGTGCCAGCTCGCGTAGAGTTTGTTGACATTGCGGGCCTGGTAAAAGGCGCGAGCCAAGGTGAAGGCCTAGGCAACCAGTTTTTGGCGAATATTCGCGAAGTCGATGCCATCATTCACGTGGTGCGCTGCTTTGAAAACGACGACATTATTCACGTCTCAGGTTCTATTGGGCCCCTGCGCGATATTGAGGTGATCAACCTAGAGCTGGCCCTGTCGGACCTGTCGCAAATAGAAAAGCGCATGGACCGTATTCGCAAACAGGCTCGCAATAATAAGGAGGCGGAGGCGGAGCTGGCTGTTTTAGAAAAAATTCGTCCGGTGCTAGATGAAGGCAATGCTGCGCGAACTGTAGAACTCGACGAAGACGAAGCGCTGATTGTGAAACCGCTGGGGTTGCTGACGCGCAAGCCAGTGATTTACGCCGCGAACGTGTCAGAAGATGACTTGGCAGAAGGCAATAGCTGGGTAGAAGAGGTGCGCACCCACGCGAAAACTGAGGTTGCTCAGGTGGTCATCGTTTCTGCACAGGTAGAAGCTGAGCTATTAGAAATTCCAGAAGATGAGCGTGCTGACTTTTTGGAAGCGCTAGGGGTAGAGGAAGGCGGTTTGCAGTCGCTGATTCGGGCAACTTACGATTTGCTGGGCCTGCGTACTTATTTCACGACAGGACCAGAGGAAACACGGGCTTGGACTATTAAGGCAGGAATGCTGGCACCGCAGGCCGCAGGCGTTATTCATACCGATTTTGAGCGTGGCTTTATCCGTGCCGAGACGGTGGGATACGACGACCTTGTTACCAATGGCTCTATGGGGGCTGCGAAGGAAAAAGGGCTGGTACGCAGTGAAGGAAAGGAATACACCGTCAAAGAAGGCGATGTCATGTTGTTCCGGTTTAATGTGTAGGACTATAGGTGTCTTATAATGCGGTGACTGCGGGTGTTCATACGGAAACTTGAGCTTTAGCCTAGGCACAGGGAGCAGATCCTACTAAGATCTGGCTTAGCCATCGGTGCGGCTGAGTTTTTTAAGTCCCTTCGCGTTGAATTTTTCCGTGGTTAATTGGTTTAAAAGAATTCCAAATTGGGCAGCGCTCTCCTTAGTCATGAATGGGCTGCTGTTTACAACGCTGCTGGCGGTGTCGCAGGAGCAATCTGCTGATAGCTCTGGGTTATTTGCGGCTGAGATTTCTGATGATGGGAGTCTCCACAGCGGTGTGCTCAATAACGGTGTGCTCAATGACGATCCTTCGGTGGCAGACGCGGCGATCGCAGACGCACTAGTTACCAATGCGCTGATGGCAGATGCTATGGAACTGCCCCATCCTAGCGGTGGGCAAAAGCGTAGCTATGAGCAGTGGTTAGAGGTCCTCGCTGCAGATGCGAAAACAATGGCTGCAAAGAACCCAGAACACTTGACGGTGCTGCTAGGTGATTCGTTGAGCCTGTGGTTCCCTGGTGAGCTAATGCCGGGGCGGCGGGTTTGGATCAATCAGAGTATTTCTGGAGAAAGGACAGAGGGGCTGCTGAAGCGACTCGATTTTTTGGATGACAATGAGGTCGAAGCGGTCTTTGTGATGATTGGGATCAATGACCTGATCTGGGGGAAGACCGATGAGGAGATTTTGGCCAACTATAAGGAAATTGTGCGGCGGCTAAAGGCTGAGCACCCGGAGACGCAGATTGTGGTGCAGTCGATTTTGCCCCACGGTGGGGAGCAGTCGACCTGGGAGAGCCGCGACAAGCTAGAGGCTTTGGGCAGCGATCGCATCATGAATATGAACAACGCGCTCAAGCAAATTGCGACAGCCAACAAGGCCTACTATCTAGACCTGTACCCAATTTTTGTGACGGGAGATGGCACGCTGCGTAACGACCTGACGACCGATGGACTGCATTTGAACCGACAGGGGTATTTGGTCTGGCGAAGTGCGATCGCGCTTTATGCCCAGCTAGAACTACAGTAAGCGGCCAGCCTATCTGCCTTGTAAATCACGGTGGAGAGCAAGATGACTCCTTGGGGAACAAGATAACTCCTTGGGGAACAAGATAACTCCTCAAACTAATACAATGGGGGCACCTAATCTTCTGTGACTTCCCATGGATACCAAAGCTTTTAAGCGTGCGCTCAACCACTCTGAAAACTACTACCGCAATCAGGGCTTTGGCCAAAAGGAAGACGTTGCTGGGCAAATGCGCTCAGAATACGAAAGCGGCCTTATTCAAAAAATCAGAGATAACAACAATCTGCTCGTTGACGGCGATGTCACCATTCACCTCGCCGAATCTTTTGGCTTTTGCTGGGGTGTAGAGCGTGCTGTGGCCATGGCCTACGAAGCACGGCAGCATTTCCCAGGGCAAAAGCTGTGGATTACTAACGAGATCATCCACAACCCTGAAGTGAATCAGCAGCTCAAAGCAATGGATGTTCATTTTATTGAGCTGATAGACGGTGAGAAAGATTTTTCGGGCGTGAAGCGCGGCGACGTAGTGATACTGCCTGCCTTTGGTGCAAGTGTGCAGGAAATGAAGCTGCTACACGATGAAGGCTGCACAATAGTAGACACCACCTGTCCCTGGGTGTCTAAGGTGTGGAACACCGTAGAGAAGCACAAGAAAAGAGAATTCACCTCGATTATTCACGGCAAGTATAAGCACGAAGAAACGGTAGCGACGAGTTCCTTTGCGGGAACCTATTTGGTTGTGCTAAATCTGGCTGAGGCCGAGTACGTAGCTAACTACGTTCTTAACGGTGGTGACCGAGCTGAATTTTTGGCTAAGTTTACCAATGCCTATTCAGAAGGCTTTGACCCTGAGAAGGACCTAGATGCGGTGGGCATTGCCAACCAAACTACTATGCTCAAAGGTGAGACCGAGCAGATTGGCAAACTCTTTGAGCGCACGATGCTGAAAAAGTACGGTCCCCTGGCGCTCAATGAGCACTTCCATAGCTTCAATACTATTTGCGATGCCACGCAAGAGCGTCAGGACGCGATGTACGGACTTGTGGATGCGGATATTGACCTGATGGTGGTGATTGGCGGGTTCAATTCTTCGAATACGACTCACTTGCAGGAGATTGCTGTAGATCGCAACATTCCGTCTTTCCATATCGATAGCGCGGCCAGGGTTGGGCCGGGCAATCGCGTTGAGCACAAGCCGTTGCACAGCGATGAGCTGAAAGCAGAGATGGACTGGCTACCTACGGGCAAACTCTCCATCGGCGTGACGTCAGGGGCTTCTACGCCTGATAAAGCTGTTCAGGAAGTGATCGAGAAGATATTTGCTATTAAGTCTCAAGTACCTGCGGGCGTTGCTTGAGAAGCACTAATAAGATTCTCTTTTGTTGCTGAAATTACGATATTTGAGCGTGTTGTAACGGATATTATTCGCTGGTATGAGCTATGCTCTCTCGTATTTTTCAGCACCGAGCACGAACCTTGCCGATTACGCCATCATTACGATGTGGCGCGTTAGTAAATACTGACAGGCGACGCGAAGAGTAATATCCAGCCAAACGCTAATCCTAAGGCGACCGTAACCGACAAAATGCTCATGAGTTGGCGCTTCTGATTTTTTGCGTTGTCTTGTTTTTACGCTGTCTGGATCTGGCGTTATCTAGGGCCATCGTAAGGGAGCCGCGTCCATTCAGGATCTACCAGCTGGAGCCAGTCTTCGCCGACTCGAATAGTGATATCTGAGTCGATGTCTCCGGTAGAATCTGACACGACTTGCCCGAGGTCGAGGACGTCTTTGACGACATTGGCGCTGCCAATATCGCCGCGCTGAGCAACAACAGCTGTATTGCGGTTCACATCTGACCAGTTGCGGACGACATATACGTTGTAGAAGCCCTGCTCTCGCAGATAGTCGGCCATAGAAGAGCTGGCGTAGGAGTCTTCGGTAGCATTCTGAATCGCAATGTTGAGTTCGTATACGGCCCAGTCGGAAGGGGTCTCGTAGTAATTGACGCCAAAGCTTTCATCAGCAACGAGTTCTGCACTCTGCGCGTTGAAATAAGTGCGCATGAGGTCGCTACTTGCGGTGTTGTCGGCTAGCCAATAGCTAGCGCGGTATTCCTCAGGGTCGCTAAAGCGCCCTGGCAGCATCACCATGTTCATGTCGTTGCTATCTAGGTCCATGCCAAACCCAGCGAGCGCCAGCAGTTCTTCGACGCTGAGATTGGTGTCGATCCGCTCTTGCAGCACGCGAACAATCTGTGGCAGCTTCGGTAGCACGGTGGGGTTTGTCATGCGCTTTCGCAGTGCCTTGAGCAAAATTTGCTGGCGCTGTACCCGGCCAATGTCGCCGTAGGAATCTTGGCGGAAGCGCGCGAATTGCTCAGCTTCATCGCCGTTCAAGTTCTGTAAACCAGGTTGAAGGTCGATGACTAGGCCTTGGGTTTTATCTTCGTACTGCATGGCCTTGGGCACCAGCACTTCTATACCACCTACCAGGTCTACAATTTCCTTAAAAGCTGTGGTGCTCACCCGCACGTAGCGATCGATTTCAACGTTGTCGAAGTTGTGGGTGACGGTTTGAGCGGCAAGCTCAGCGCCCCCTTCAAAGTTGGCCTGATTGATCTTTTCGACGCCGTAGCCAGGAATATCCACACGGGTATCGCGTGGGATAGACATCACGTTGACAGCGTTCTCCTCCGGATCAACGCGCACTAGCAGCATGGTGTCTGTGCGGCCTACCAAGTCGTCTGGCTCTGCGCCTTCTACGTCTTTGGCTTCGTCTAGGCCCATCACTAAGATGTTGACCGGGCGAGAGACCTGATAGCGAAAGCCAGAGCGCCACAGATCTGCTAACGGCGGTGCAACGGTCTCGCCGCTGATTTGGCGGGGAAGCGGGAAGGTGAGGATGGCGATCGCGCCTAGGCCTGCCGCTGTAAATGCGGTTGTGCCGAATGCCAGTGACAAGAATGCGTTTCGTACAATACTTCGAAAGCCCCAGCGTTTTCCGGGCTTATTGGCTGGAACAATGGCTACAGACGACTTTTCATCCGATTTATCAGCAGCAGACCGAGTGCTCTGTCGTGCGGTACTGTGCTCGCCTTGGTTGTGTGGGCGGGTATTTTCCAGATAGGCCTGGACTGCTTCAGTGCGGGAACTGACCTCGGATTTGTCGGGCTGAATAGTCATGCTACGCCGCAGGTTCGGATTTATGTAAAGTTGGCAAAAAGCTGATATGTGAGCGACTAGCGCTAGCAGACACGTCCCCTAGCTCAAGAGAATATCAAACCTTGACAGAGCTGCTGGTCTCCTTTGAGACAGTTCTTTGTATAGATAAGTAAAATGTCTAGCTCGAAGCTGACTGTATAAGCTAGTACGGCATGGTTGAGAGGCGTAATTAGCATGGCGGATTACTACCTGTAGCAACTCGCAGATTCTTATACCCAGAAAGCCTCAGAAAATTGGCAGATTTGTATCATGTTAATCAATTATTAAGTGAATTATAGCTTGTGGGTTTCCTGCGAAGGGTACGATAGACCGAGATCTTCGATGGCACAGTGAACGGTTATGGCTCGTTTTATCCCGATTATTTTGGCTGGCGGAAAGGGTGAGCGCTTTTGGCCGGTGAGTCGGCTGAAAAGGCCTAAACAGTTTCTTTGTTTGGATGGGGGCGATCGCTCGCTACTGCAATCTACAGCCGATCGGCTGCTACCGCTCGCAGACTGGGAAGATCTGTTTGTGATTACAGCGTCGCATCTGGCGGAGGGTGTAAAAGATCAGCTACCCGATATTCCAGAAGCCAATATTTTGGTAGAGCCTCAAGGCCGTGATACTGCGCCTGCGGTGGCCTGGGCTACGTTGGAAGTGGCCAATCGCTACGGCGACGATGCTGTGTGCGCCTTCTTTCCTGCGGATCACTACATTACGGATATAGAGCGCTATTGCGACACGCTGCGAGCAGCGGCAGATTTGGCAGTGAGTGCAGGCGCGATCGCTACATTAGGCATCAAACCCACCTTCCCCTCTACCGGCTATGGCTACATCGAGCAAGGTGCTGATGCCGGCATGTTCAGCGCAGGTGTCGTGACAGACTTACCTGCCTACAAGGTCAATCGATTCGCAGAGAAGCCCAACAAGGAAACTGCTGAGGCCTTTGTCGACAGCGGTCAGTACAGCTGGAACAGTGGAATCTTTATTTTTCCAGCGGCCATTATGCTCAGTGAGCTAAAGCAGCATGCACCGGAAATGACGCAGGCGCTCATTGAAAAGGGGGTAGACGCCTATGCCACGTTGGAGAAGCTCAGTATTGACTACGCGGTCATGGAAAAAACCGAGCGAGCTTACGTGGTGCCAGCGAGCTTTGGCTGGGATGACTTGGGTGATTGGAATGCGGTGGAGCGTTTGATCAAAGGCGATGCCGAAAATGTAGAGCTGTGTCAGCACGTAGGCCTAGATACCAAAGCCAGCATTCTCTACAGCGCTGACCCTGATGAAGTGATTGTGACCATTGGCTTAGAAGATGTGGTGGTCGTCCGTGATGGCAATGCCACATTAATTGTGAAAAAAGAGCGTACTCAAGAAATCAAGCAGGCGGTCAAGGCACTAGGTGCTGAAGATAAGTTCCAGCATTTGCTGTAGCTCTATCCTTTGCTGTAGCTCTATCCTTTTGTGTAGGGCGGCCTCAGGTTTGTACATGGTTTCTGCGGTTTCTGCGAGCGAAACCACGGTAAATTAGTAGGTAAAATCACTGGCGCATCGGTGATTTCTGTGCTCCGCTCATTTCTCATCTACCATGACACTCCACACACGCCCCCTGCCGATCTCGAAGCCAAAAATATCGAAACCAACAGCGGTTCTTAGCTCGCTGAGTCTCGGTTTGTTTGCCTCTTCGCTGATGTTGCTTGCTCCAGCGTCGGCCTCCGTTTTGGTCAAGCCTGCGATTCTGCGAGAAGAGACGGCTGCGCCGACCGTCGATGAGAGGCCACAAGCAAGCCCTAGCCAAAATATTGTAGGTATTGCTAGTGAAACGCTAGGATTTAGCACGCTGGTGACTGCCATTGAAGCGGCTAACATTGGCAGTGTGCTCTCGATGGAGGGGCCGCTGACTGTGTTTGCGCCAACCGATGCTGCTTTTGCAGCGTTGCCCGCAGGCGCGCTAGATGCGCTGCTATCGCCAGGCAACAGCGACCTACTCGTAAAGCTGCTGTACAACCATGTAGCCTATGGCGACCTGACGTCGGATAAGCTAGCTGTGGGTGCGGTGGATACTTTTGATAGCGCTGTGAATGTTGCCTTTACGCCGACGGGTGTGGTGGTCGATGGTGCCAATGTGGTGCAGGCGGATATTGATGCGAGTAATGGTGTCATTCACGCGGTGGATCAGGTGCTTTTGCCGGTAGGATTTTCCAGACAGTTGCAGGCTCGAATCGATGGCGTAGATTCTACCGCTGAGGCGGCTAGACGGACGCCGAGCATCTCTCGCAGGCCAGCGTCAACTGAAGCAGCACCTACTGCTGCTTCAGTTGACGCGTCGGGTGGAGAACCGTCTACGTCAGCGACAGAAGACGCCCCTGTTCGTGCACTCTGGTAAGAAAGGTGATGGTAAATCAATCGATAGTAGATAAGTCGATAGAGGCCTTATGAAGACACGAGTGGTCAATCTTTGTGTAGGGTTGCCTTGCCGAGTATTGTTCGCTTGGTGTGGTGTGGGCGGGCTGCTGGTGGGCAGTGGATTGCCTGCGATCGCTCAGCAGGATTTGCCGCTAGCAGCACAGTCAGAAGTGCCTGCCGAGACGCGTCAGGCTGCGGTCGGTGCGACTGTGACAGAGGCTGTGACAGGGACTAATCGCTTGGTGTTGAGTTTGCGATCGCGCCGAGTATATCTCTATCGGGGCGACATCCTTCTTAGCAGCTATCCGGTCGCCATTGGCACTGCCGAAACGCCAACGCCTCAGGGCGAATTTACCGTTTCCAAAATGGTAGAAAACCCCGTGTGGCAGAGCCCCTGGACGGGCGAAGTGCACGAGCCTGGGCCCAACAGCGCGCTTGGCCTGCGCTGGATAGAATTTACCAGCAACGATGAAGGCTCATTTGGCTTCCATGGGACGCCAACGGTGGACTCAATTGGGCATGCGGCTTCTAACGGCTGTGTGCGGATGTACAACGAAGATGTGGTCACGCTGTTTGCCCAAGTGAGTGTAGGAACGCCTGTTTCTATCGTGCCATGAGAAGAAAAGCGTTGTGTGTAACTGCTTTTGCGACTTTTGTCGGGCTTGCGTCTGCTCAATCTGCTTTTGCGGTATCGACAAGTGCGTTGGAGACAGGCGCATTAGGTGCAAGCGCATTAAATACGTCAGAGCAGCAGACCGTTTCGCCACCGCCCATAGAAAGTGTTGACCCGACGGCTGTAAGCGAGGTGCTTAAGCTGCAGCTGCATCTATCGGAACGGCGGCTAGCGGTGTATCGCGGTGACATGCTGATTGCTAACTACTCGGTTGCCGTAGGGCGCGAGGGCTGGCAAACGCCGACCGGAGAATTTAGCGTGTTCCAAAAGCAGCGCGATCCGGCCTGGGAGCATCCCTTTACCGGTGAGGTGATTCCGCCTGGGCCCGGCAATCCTCTTGGCACGCGCTGGATTGGCTTTTGGTCCGATGGGCAAAATTCGATTGGTTTCCATGGCACACCAGATGAGTCGGTGATTGGCAGTGCGGTGTCTCATGGCTGTGTGCGCATGCGCAATGAAGACGTGCTAGCGCTGTACGAACAGGTCAGCGTAGATACAGTCGTCACGGTTCTACCGTAATCAGACCCCTATCAAAAATTTGCGACAAACAACCGACCAACGTAGGGGCTCAGCACCGCTGTGCCCAATGCAACAATCACTGCTACTGACGGCCCTTTAATTGGCCGCATGCCTGAGATAGCCAGGCAGAAATTCCTACAGAGAAATGCCGCCGTTGACCGTGTAGTAAAGCCGCTGCATCAAAACATTGATGGGCCTAAGGCGATATTCGATGGCGGTATCGCCTTTGATAACGTCGCCGTTTAGCTGAAGAAAGCGCCAAGACATTCCGTTCGTTATACAGCCAAAGATGGGCAGGGGTGGTAAGCCTGAGGCTTGGTTGAACTGCTGGGCTGCGATCATTTCGGCAACGCAGCGACCAACACCTTCGGTCATGACGGCTTGCCTTGCCTGCGTGACGACTAGAACCGGGGCTTCGATGATTTCGAGTTCGTCGGAAAGGGTGACGAGGAAGTCGCACTGGCCGTGGAGTTTGTCGATGATGGAAACGTCGAACTGGACGCCAGCGTGGATGCCGATTTGGTGAATTTGGCGCAGTGTGGCGAGTACGGGCGCGATGATAAAGGCGCATTTGGCTTTATCGGTAGGGTTGCGCCGGGCAATGTCGGCGTCGCGGTCGAGCTGCTGTGTGAGTAGGGAGAGGGCCGCTTCGGCATTTGGCGGCAGGTCTGGGAGAACGGTAGGGAAGACGAGTTCGCTGCCCAGGTATTTGATATCGAACTGGTTTACGGCGGTTTGGAGAGTAAAAGAGTCGTAGGACATAGGTTTGGCATATTATGTGGGGCAGTTTCCGTAGTCTCTGGGATGCCATTAGCCAGCAAATAGTATAAGCAACGGTAACTGATCCATCATTTATGCCTGCTCATATTCCGCAAAATTTGACTTTAAAGTCTTTTCATCTTTTGTCGTTGGAACCACGAGCTATAGAACACGGGTTTTTAGTTTCCTTATTTTTTGGACACTCCTAAACAAGTTCCAAACATATCTAGAGCTATATTTTGAAGCCAAATCTTCCTCTAGTTTGTCAATGATTACATTGACTAATTTATTTACCTTCGTTTCGACAAAGTTACTGAATTCTAGCTCACTCGTATCTACAGAAAATACGTTCTTACTAACTTTGGAAAATACTAAATGTAAAACGAATAGATTCCCGTGATTGAGAATTGCATTCCTCAGTTTGTGTTTGGTATTCTCCTGCTGATCCTTGATCAGCTTCTCTACCTTGCGTTTTATGTCAATACATCTGTATAACTGTGTTGCATTGACATGAGAATTAAATAAAGATGTGTAAGGTGGCTGAGAAGAATCTGCCCACAAGCTACTTAATTCTTGTTTGGCTTTGATTACAAACTCAATATTGGGACTTTTACAAGCTAGCGCTACCGTCGCTTCCTCTAACTCATAATTTTTACTGTCTCTATTTATTGATTCAGCCGTCCGTTTGTAATGATATTTCTTTCCACACGTTCTAAACTCCTTGCTCAATCTTGCTTGTACAGAATCTAATGCGATGAAATCTCTACTTTCCACCTGGTTCTGAGTATTTGTTGCCTTTGTTACCCTAGAACCAAAATTTTCTTCGCAGCCCTCTAGGGAAATAAATCTGATCGAAATTTCTGCATCTTCGATTTTCTCACGATCTCCGTTAGAAGCATTTTGGTATATGGCACCTATGCATCCTATCGTTTGGGCCCCATTTACAATGCTGATGCCTTTAGCTATAAATTCACCTATGTCTCTCTTCTTTTTAGCTCCAATTTTGTTAATCTCCTTACAGAGAACGGTGATCCCGTTATTGAAATACCAAAACAATTCAGGTTCTGCTCTTATAGTTTCAGTAATTTTTTGATTGACACTACTCTCGCCTATAAATTCTCTAATATTTTGATCGAATATTTTATTTTTATGCTCAGCCCACCATTTGCTAACATCCAGGGCATTTATTTGCCCATAAAAGGCTTTGTGGGGATCATCTATCCTGCCCCAGTTATACAGCTCGAACTGAACATCAATATCCTGTTTCTTATGTCGCTCTGACAGTGCTTTAAAGACATATTCCAAGTCGAACACGTCACATGCCGCAATTTCTTCACCATCATTTAATTCTTTAGCTAAATCTTCTAGAACGCCTCTGCTATGTTTTCCCAACGTTGTTCCAGTATGCGCAACAACGGCTCTTATCTTTAGCCCCGGACAAGTAAGTGCTGCACTAATCTCGTCTTCTTTGTATTCAAACTTATAGTTGAATCTATCTCTCGTAGTATCGAAATCTAGTAAATCAAAAATGCCGTCCTTAAAACTTCTGAGTTCAGCGGCAGGAGGGGATTTTTTCCCAGATTGAATCCATTTAGATTGAACTAGCCATAGCGTATTTTGACTTTTTTGAAAAAATAGTGCATCGATGCCATTGTCATCAAAACCATCAACAATTGATTCTGCGGCTTGATGCGAGCTGACCCCAGCAAGAATGTGTAGTGAATAAGCAGCTAGTGCCCTGCTTTTGAAAGCTAGTTGTTTCTCATTTTGCTTTTTTTGACCGTAATCTGACATATCTATCTTGTCATCAAATAAACTAGTCAGCTCAGAGTCAATTTGCTTGATTTGAAACGTAGATAGTCTTCCCTGACTCATTCGTTTTCCTGCTACTGCTATCAACAGCTATGCATTATAAGCTACGTTTTCTCTAATTGTATTTATTACAGCCTAAGAAATATGGATAGCATTATGCGTCGAACTTTGTTCCTATGTACAAATTCAAGAGATGAGCACATCTTCTGTTAAATAGTAGTGATCTCATGTCTTAATTAGCAATTCTTACTTTAAAACGCCTGTACTATAATTCGGCATTAGAACATTATTTAAGTCGAATTTCTGAACAAAGAAATAGGGCCTTCAGTCACTCAATCTATTGATTGATTGAGAGTCATCGCCAGAATAAGAATTGCTGTGTCTTAACACCTGATAGACTCACGGCAATCTGAAGTTATGACAAAGCGCTACGCTAGTAGCAGTTCTCTCTCTTCATATTGATTCTTTAAATATTTGGTATTCAATTCTAAGTTCACGAGGTCGCTGATTGCTTTTGCGCAGAAGTTCGCAAGCTCGATGGCGATTTTCAAAAATATGCCTCGGCTATTTCGCCTGGTGTGGCAGGCTACGCCGGGCGCGCTGATGGTTAGCGTTGTGCTGACGCTGACCAGTTCGCTATTGCCAGCGGCGCAAATCTATATCAGTAAGCTGATTGTGGATGAGGTAGTGGCATTGGTGGCAGCGTCGACTGCGATGACGCTGATGGTGCAGGCGCTGCTGCCGCTGGTGGTGGGTGGCTTTGGGATATTGGCGTTGCAGGCGATTTTGCAGCAGCTAGATGCCTATACGACGCAGGTGATGAGCGATCGCTTCCTCCTTTTCGCCAATACCCAAATGCTGGAGCAGGCGACTCTGCTGGACCTAGCCCACTACGAATCGCCAGAGTTTCACGACATTCTCAATCGAGCGCAGCAAAGCGGTAGCAACTACCCCATGCGAGTACTGCGAATCTCGCTGCGATTGCTCGGTCAAGTGACGCGGCTGATTGGTTTGCTAGCCTTACTGCTGAGATTCAATCCGCTCGTGTTTGTGCTACTACTACTCAGCGCGCTACCCACTTTCTGGGCGGGGATTCGCTTCTCGGAGCGGCGTTTTTGGATGACGCGTCGGCAAACACCGAGTCGGCGTCTGGCAGATTACTTTGGCGCGGTACTGACAGAATCGAAGTACGTAAAAGAAGTACGGCTATTCAATCTGGGTGGCTACATGGTGGAGCAGTACCACAAGATTCGAGCAGACTTTAACGATGAGTCGAAGGTGCTAGCGCGTAAGCAGGGCCTGGTGCAGGTTTTGATTGAGATGATTGCTGCGATCGCATTTTACTCAGCCTATGCCCTAGTCCTGTGGGAAGCCCTCCTTGGCCAGGTCACTATCGGCGACCTCACTTTGTATGCAGGCACATTCCAGCAGGCGCAAGGTGCAACCCAAGGCATTTTGACCAGCATCGCAACGCTGTACGAATTCAACCTATATGTCTCTCAATATTTTGAGTTTCTGGACCTTGCGCCGCAGGTCACAAGCCCTAAGAAGCCGAAAGATTTCCCTATGCCGATACGAGAGGGTCTGGTGCTCAAGGACGTTTACTTTACCTATCCTGGCAGTGAATCGCCCACGCTCAAAAATATCAACCTCACTGTGGGCGAAAATGAATGCATTGCCCTTGTAGGATTGAACGGGTCGGGCAAAACAACATTGTTGAAGTTGCTAACCCGACTGTATGACATCGACAGAGGCCTAATCACACTGGACGATATTCCGCTTAGCGCCTTTCGTCTGCGAGATTTGCGCCGCAACATCGGCGTACTGTTTCAAGACTTTGCCCGATATGCGCTCTCGGCTCAGGACAACATCGGCTTTGGGGATTTGCCAAACCGAGATGATACCGAGCAAGTTTTGCAGGCGGCAGAAGATGCGGGGGCAGACCCTGTGATTGATGAACTGGATGAGGGCTACGAAACGGTGCTTGGCAAAATGTTTACCGGCGGGGTCGATCTTTCTGGCGGGCAGTGGCAGAAAATCGGCCTGGCGCGGGCGTTTATGTCGCAAGCGCAGGTGTTGATATTGGATGAGCCTACGGCAGCGGTGGATGCGATCGCAGAACATGACCTCTTTGAACGCTTCCGCCAGCTCACCCAAGGCAAAATGACCTTCCTCGTCAGCCACCGCTTCTCCACCGTGCGCATGGCCGACCGCAT